>Ga0163144_10000681_pt1 | contig 80432 bp, 75 predicted proteins | sample OliLak19BULKMAT1_FD_123175 | JGI IMG/M metagenome (GOLD analysis project Ga0163144, IMG submission 123175) | Freshwater microbial mat bacterial communities from Lake Vanda, McMurdo Dry Valleys, Antarctica - Oligotrophic Lake LV.19.BULKMAT1 | ecosystem: Environmental > Aquatic > Freshwater >... | reverse complement strand
GATCTTCCCCGCACGCTCCCGGGCTTTATCTGAGATTGTGTTCATGGTTTGAAAAAACTCAAGATTGAGCCTACACGGGAGATACACTCGAACGGGACTGCCCCGCAGCGGAGCGCGATCCCAATATGGCTCCATATAGCGTCCTCGAACCGGGATTTTGTCTCTTCGAGGGTTTCCCCCTGTACACAGAAGTTATACTCTATACACTGAGCGAGAAAAAACTTTCTGTCAGCTTCGCCCTCTTCACTAAACACGACGGTGAAGTTTTTTGGAAACGGTAGTTGAGCGAGGCCGTGGCTAACAACCTTAAAAACTTTTCGAGCCGGATCTATAGTAATATCTATGGAAAAATTGGGTATAATATCTGGATAACACTTTAGAAACTCTTCCGCTGCACTTTTTCTATCTGACCCGAAAGCCGCGGCGCTCTCTTGTATGTTTTCCCAAATTTCATCCCCCACTCGGCACATAATCATATCGCCATCAGGTGCGAAACAGATAATATCAAGGGCTTCTGCAATATCGATTCTTAGATTTTGGTTATTCATAAAGATTTTGGTTTCACGGGATCATCCTGTACATTTTTCTCTATCCAATCGGCAATATTTTTGAAGGATACTGACATGTAATCGTTCATTTTTACCAGATCATCGACGTATTTAGTCAAATTACAATGCGTTGCGAGGGATTCCGGTAACTTGAAACAAGACTCGTCTTCATCGTCATACACAGCAGTGTCTCCCCGGAATTTTACTTTCGGATGTATATCGCACAACACTCCAAGACAACAATATGTGTTTTCCCTTGAATTACGAAGACAATCTCCACCCTGTTTATATTTACCACTACGCAAAGCCACGACCCATTTATCTTTTAGTTCTTTATTCATATTATCGATCCATCGCTGGCAATTCCTTTTCAATTAGAGAGGCAATAAATTTAAACGATTTCCCCTTATCATTTAACACTGACAAATTGTATTTAAAACCCCTTGCATCAACAAAACCCCCGGTCCTAGTAAGACCGCACCTCTCAGCAAACGACTCGGGAAGATATACATTCGACGGTTCTGGAGCGCCCGCTATGGTATCACCAAATATATAAACGGCCTCATGGGGTTCGCCCTGCTTATAGGGTTCCGTGGTGTCCCATTCAATATGTTTACTAATTTTGCAAAGAATTCCAAGACAACATAACGTATTGTCTCCTTTCCAAAGCGCACCGCGCCCCTGTTTATATTTTCCGCTGCGTAGAGCTTCCACCCATTTTTTCTTTAACGATGATTTCATTTAATAAATATATTTTTTCTATGCTTTGAAAAGCGCGAGGGGAAATCTTCTGTTAAGGCTTTTGCTTGTTGATTAATCTGCGGTGACATATTTGTATGTGATTTTCCAAAATTTACTCGTATACTTTTCCACTTTAAAAGAAGTTATTCCTTTTGATAGAATCTCTGCTTCGATAACCTTGGTGAGGTTTTCTATAGTCATTTTTATAATGTCAAAAGTTCTAATCATTCGGAAGTTTTTGAAGCCGCCCTGAAGGACGGGGATTTAGACCCAGAAGCTTTTGTTAAAAGGGGGGATCGATACTTTTATTGCGGTGGCGAGGTGTTCTTTTCCCCGCCACCGTATCGTTTCATTTCTATGAAGAGGTTAGTAATAACAACTCAATCGGCCCCATCACCACAAATACAAAAGGAGGACCGCCTTTAAGCACCGCAACTAATTTAGCTATATTTGTTTAGGGTTATTTTAGCCTCCACGCGCCCTTGCGACCGTTACAATCGCTTGGGAAATTTGAATTTTTTAATCTTCTAGATTCTCTTCTTTAAGCCATTGAGTATAAGACTTTAAGCTGTCTTCAAACCATTCCCAGTTGTCCACGCCGCCTTGTTCAAGAGCCATAAGTTTAAGAGAGTCCCTCCTTAGGTCTTTATATTCGTCGATTGAAATTACTACAGTTTTATTGTCTATAAACTTTACCATAAAATCGATTATTTTTTTTAGTCATCCCAGCGGGCGTTACCATAATATTTTTATAACCACAATGGGCACATCACTAATATTAACGATATTTCTTATGTCAAAAAAATAGCCCTTCATTGCAATTTCTGTCTGAAATTTATTAATATGGTCTAAAGTGTAAATGTTGGCTGGTATATCGACAAATGCAAAGTTCATGCCAGCATCGGTTGCACTGAGAATTTTTTCACCAGCGGTATCAACTAACCTTGAAATATCCAATACTTTCGGTCGTTTTTTTAGTACACTATTCGTAAATAGTTTTGCTCTTTCAGCTGATATCATAGTTTGTATCTTATATCTTATCTTTTAATCTTTAGGGCTTAATTGATGTCTTCCAATTGCGTAAAGTATAGCCTCACACCTCTCCAATTTAGAGAGGGTGAGGATCTTGTAATAATAATTTCCAACCCTTGTTATCTTCTCTTTAATAATCATCTCCACAACGGACGTGGTGAAATTTAACTTTTGCGTATCGCTTACTATTAACTTATCCTGCAACTTTACAAGTTTATCGTATGAATCTGTATAATTTTCTATTAATTGAAACTGACCCTTACCATTAGGAGGTATACCACTCGCTATACCCCCCCTTAACCCGCAACTTTGCCAGCCTAAAGCTTCGGCAAAAGCTAAATTAATCTCGTCAATCGACATTTCTTACCTTTGAAGGCGCAATGCCCAAAACTCCTTGGCTTTATCCGAAAGGACCAGCTTCCCAAAAAGAAAATCGAAAAGTCTAGTTCTGTTAGGCAGTTTTTCTCGGTACTGGATTGTACAAGTCAAAAGCGCGATGTAGAAATCGTTCCCCTTGGAATTTACAAGCATCGCGTTGTTAATCATACTATCGATTCCAGTAAAGTCATTAGCTGAGGCTTTGGCCTCGATTGTCTTTAGTGTGTTCGCGAGAAGTTTTTCGTAACCCATAATATCAAAATAAGTTAATAATTTGTTTTGTTTTGTTTGACTGTACAATCCAACTTTTTCCCCGAATCGTTTCTTTTGCCGACCTCGTTGGACTTGTTTCGATTATCTCTAGAATGAGAGGCGGTGCAACAAAAAAAACTCGCAAAATTCCCGCGAGCAGGTAAAAGTTTTGGTCAGGAAATAAGAGTGCCAATGTCCAAAATCACAGGGATTATAAAAAACCCGGTGGCTTTTCTATACATAACGGATTAAGCTGATGCCAGAAGTATGTTCTAAAATGGAGTCATTATCATCTAATCTCCATTATGGTCATTTTTTAATATATATTCCGACCATTGAAAAGCCATTGCGTTTCCAATTCCTTGATATGTACGACTTCTATCTTTCCATCTATCTTTCCCCGGAGCCAATTTGTTTTGACCCGAAGGTGTTTGGTTTGACCATCTGCCCGATAGGGGCTTTTCTAAAATATTCGTTGGTTTTAAAGGTGGCAAGTTTTTAAGCCAAAGACATGTCGCCTTACTTTCTGGGTGTCCGAATTGCCAAGGTTGTATAATTTGGTCCGGTTTACGGACTCTAGTGGACAAGACGCCAATGGGGTTTTCAAGTGCCACATATTTAGTCTTACTACTCAATAGGTATTTTACAAACTCAATAGCTTCCTCAGTTTGAGCCGCCCTTCCCGGCCTTCTCGCGTTCCAGTGAATACCAGAAGAGGCGATGTAGGTACAGGGAGGAAAACATATTACTATATCCCAATCTCTGCCATAAATATCTTTAATATCCCCTTGATAATGTTGACCGGGGATTTCCGTGTCCAAAAAATCACACGACCATGCATCGTGACCTAGCTTTTTAAACGCATCTCTAACAACTCCACTATACTCGCACGCCGCGAGGACTTTTAAAACTGGCATTCATCAACGAGATGCGGGAGAATGTAAAAACCTAATCCGAATGTACCTTCGGCGAAAATTGGCGCGAGAATTCCATGATCTTTACAATAGAGACATATGGCTTCCGCTTCGATTAAAACCATCATTCTTTCGGCGTAGAAATCACCATCTGCGCATTTAAAATATGCAGGATTGCATCCTAATGGAGACGGTTTTAGTTCAAAGGAAGATTTTTCTCTAACCGTCTGGTTTTTCAAACCATAATCGGCTACTGTTTTAAGTGCTTTATTGGCTTCGTTTTTACTGACCATAAAAACAATCTCCCAACCAAAAGAGTCATGTTTAACCTCCCGATAAAGAGAGGGCGTTGAATATGTATTTTCAAGAATTATATTATTATCCCCAAGGCCAACCACTGTTTGGGTATTATATACGGCATCTGAGAACGAATCAAATGCGTGTTCCATTTTGAGGATATTATCGCCCACTTTTAATTCACTCGCCGATTTTTTTGTTACATATAACCCACAGAGGAGTTGATATTCTCTCGATAACTTATTAATTGTATGTAATGTTTCTAACTTATCTTTAGTATTAACCATATTTTTAATTATTTAGAACCTTCTACTTTTTTAATAAATATTTCGACTATTTCCGATTCTTTTTTGCCAACAACGTAATCCCATGTCTCTTTAACCTTTCGAATAATATTTTTATTGTCGATACTAACTGCCGTCATACCAGATAAATGGACGTTGATATGATACGCAAAATATTCGATTGTTATATCGTGTATTCTGTGAGCTAGTCTATAATATTCTTTTCGAGTATCGATTGTCCACTGATCTTTATCTTTCATCAGGTCCAAAAGCGTTTTATAAAATTTTTCCTGCAATTCTTTATTCATATAATTCTTAATCTTCTATTTCTTTGCGCCGATAATATCACTTCAAATGCTTTTTCATAGTTCGTGTAATATAATCCGCAAAATGGGGGATTATTAAATTCGATTAGAGACCACGTACCATCTTGCTCCATACCAAAATCCATTACCAATGAATTTGGTAGCCCTAGCCCGACTCGATAAATTAACCTACAATAGGTTTCCAGAGGGGTATTTTTAATTTTTTCGTCGAAATTAATATCCTTTGGATCCAAATCTGTCGTGGACCATATTTTCCCAGCAATTCGATATAGACTTGAAGTAAGGACTTCTCCTCCAACAACAAAACATCTTACCTCGTGGATAAAATCTTTAACTTCGCTAACATATACATTATCGTAATCGTGTTGACTACCAATAATAACCTCCCCCGGTTCATAAACTTTAGCCTCAAACCATTTTTCTCCGCAGGGCTTAATAAACGAACGCTTCGGAATTCTTCTTTCGATCATTTCACCGAAAGTCATCATTTCCATGTATCGTTTGGTGAAATAGTTTAGCTTCGGTAAAATTTCATCAGGAATCTCGGGAATCCAGAACGGCATTTCGTCTTTGATATTCGCCCACAGAAGAGTATTCCCATAATAACGAATTACATCAAAATCTTTAACAGTTTGCTCGCAAGAGTATTTAGATGTTCTTTCCGTAGACCAACCTTGTTCGTTGGCTATTCTCTTTATATCGTTTGAGTCGGATGAATATAAGCCGTCTAAAAGAAGAAGTTTTCTCAAATTATCCATTGTTTACTTTGCGATACGATATAATCGTTTCTTCATATGACTCTGCCTCTGAGAGGCTGGAAAGATCAAACTTCCAGCCCATATCTTCAGGGATGTGATCTCCGGTTGACTGCGAACTTTCAAACATTATATCTACGCCTTGGATATTTACGACAATTGCATAAATATCATAAAATCTCAATTGGTATAACCGCTTTTCCTGTAAGACGACGCACTCGCAGAGCATATCATACACACAATTCCCGTCATTGATATCGAAATCCTTCCAGTCGGTAATCGAAGCCATTTTCTTAAGTGCGTCGATAATTCTTTTATTCATAATCATGGATATTCAAATCATTAATCAATAACTCGAATATGTTCGCGAATGATTGCCGCCATTTCTTTAAAAGGTACTCCTATATCGTTTAACTCGGCCAATGTAACCTCTGGGAATCGTATTTTAAACCCCAATAAGGCCAAATGTTTAAAATTTTCATCAGTCAGATTAATACTAGGATCTTTATGTTGCATACCTAGTTTTTTCATTAGAGTTTCTGGTAAAACCCTTCTGGATTGAGATAAAACTGTTTTAACGCCCTCTGCGTTTTCGATGGTATGATTGGCAAAAAGTGGGGAATTAGATCCCCTTTCGTCTTGTGCCCACTCCACCTTGTTAATATCGCAGAGGACACCTAGGCAGCAATATTCATTTTTCTCGTTTCTAAGAAAACCCTTTCCTTGCTTATAACCTCCCAATAAGAGGGCGGCTGTCCATTTAGTTCTATCTTCTCTGGTCATTTTTAATATATAATTTTTCAATTTTTTAAGGTTTTTAGAAAATTAATACTCATTTTCGATAAGATCCACTCAAGGAGTTTGAAAGGACCAAATATACAGAGCACAAGAATGGTCAACGGAAGCGCGAAAAGGTATTTGGAAATTCCTAATAGAGAACCATAGAAGGCGGCGGATAAACTCACGTTATTTTTTTAATAAGAGCCAAAGCCTTGTCGATTGCGGAATTTGCGATGGAAACATCTCTACGAATAGCAACCAAATCAGATTGCTTTACGAGATTGCAACCTTCGGGGGTTGCATCTTGGTTTTGAAGCGCACTATTGAAATCTTTTAGCGTCATCCATTCCCAAGGTTGATTTCTGTCGGTGCGCCAAGAATGATACGTTAGGATTGAAGACAAGGAGGCGGTTCTGTAGTGTTCCAAACGTTCTAGAGGATCAGGGTGGGCAAGATCCGGGCGAAGATGAACGACGAATTGAGTCGTAAAATCATCGGGATTGTAATAAGCGGGAACTGTTGTTGACCATTGTGGCATTTTATTGTTGTTTTTTATTGTTTAATTGAACCTCCCCCGGCTAAAGCCGAGGGATTCCTGAATCAGTGAACATCTCATGCGACATTCTCCTCAGGCGTATATTCCCGCAGTCCCTGCGGTATTTTGTTCTGCGGATGCAGAGCAAAGGATTTGATATTGCGGGCCGCGAGCAAGTCCCGGTCATGCGTTTTGCCGCACAAACAGGTCCAGACACGATCCGACAGTTTGAGCGCGTGGTTCACCAACCCGCAGGGGCAGGTCTTGGAACTCGGCACGAATCGGCCAATCACGAGGACGTTCTTGCCCGCTCGTTCAGCCTTGTACTGGAGAAACGTTCGGAACGTTTTCCATCCTGCGTCCGCAATACTCCGAGAAAGCGGGCGATTCTTAACCATGTTGCTGACCGCCAAATCTTCAATGGCGAAGGTGTCCGTTTGGTTCTCGCGGACAAGTCTGGTGGTCAGCTTATGCAGAAAGTCTTTGCGCGCATTGGCCGTCTGCTCATGCACGCGGGCCAGCTTGCAGCGGGCCTTGTTGCGGTTGGTTCCGCCCTTGGTGCGACGAGCCATGATGCGGGAAGCTCGGGCGATCTGCTTCAACCGCAGTTTATGCAGGCGAGGGTTTTCAATGCGCTCACCCGTGGAGAGCACGGCGAAATGAGTCAACCCAAGGTCGATTCCGACGGTGCCCACTTCCGTCACAGGCATCTTGACTGGAACCTTCACACCAGTGTCTACGAGAACGGACGCGAAGTATTTCCCCGTGGTAGTTCGACTCACCGTGATGGTCTTGACGCGACCCTCGATCACTCGGCTGATGCTGGCCTTGATCTTCCCGAGCTTCGGCAGCTTGACGAAGTTCTCCCCTACCGCACCGGACTGCGGCACTTGGAAACTCTGCCGGGCGTGCTTAGACTTGAAGCGCGGAAAACCCGGCACGCCGCTCCCGGTCTTCACCCGGCGGAAGAAATGCGAGAACGCGGAATCCAAGTCTATCAGTACGGACTGAAGACTCTGCGAGTTGACCTCTGCCAGCCAAGCCGTGGCCTCATCCTTCTTGAGCATTGGCAACGGAGCACTCAAATCGCCCCTCGACAGGTTCTCTTTACGCTCAGTCCACGCCTCGGTCTTGGCGGCAAGACTCCGGTTCCAGAACCAGCGTGTGCAGCCAAAATGCTTCTCCAGCAGCACTGTTTGCAGTGCGGTTGGATACAGACGGTATTTGGTCGCGGCGAACATTTTAAATAGGAAACCTATTGAAATTTACCTAAGATGTAACTAAATTCTAAGACCATTAAAGTCGCCCTAAAGGGCGAGGTTTTTACCCACTCAAACCTCGATAAGTCTTCAACAAATAGGATTACCAAAGCTATTGCCATACAAGGATTAAAGTGAAAACTAGCCAATCTCTACAATCCTTCCATCTAAAGAGGTCTTTTTTTTGGTTTAGGCACGATACACTCTACAAGTTTATCGTGCTTTCCAAGTTTATCGTGCTTTCCAAGCAAACTCGTTTTAGGTTCTTCTCTAGAGGGAATTTTTTCAACCGGAGGCATATTCACCGAATTACAACAAAAAGCCCCTGTAAGTCTTTTGCTATCGCTTCACAAATATCATCCAAGGGGTCTGACATTATTTTATTCTTTTTTATCAACGCGTTCGTTGGCGGATTCATCCGAATAAGATAATTCTTTATATCTCTTAGAGAGTTTTTCGATATTGTTATTTTGAGTTTGTACTCTTTTTATTGAAAACATTCTTCTAATAGACTCTAGGTACACTTCCATATTCCCCAGCGATATCATTACTTCGTTTATGTCCAAATACTTACGATAAATTGCCCAACGTTTGATTGCATCTATTAATCTGCCCGTGGCAATGAAAAGAGATTCAACATCGTGACTTAAAGAATAATTATTTAATGTGTCGATTTCGACTTGATCGGCTCTTTTGAGGGAATCCTCATAATTGAGACCTAACTCTTGGCGAATTCCCTCTAAGAAGAATTCAATATCACCGAATTCCTCTAAAATATTCGAATTGTCTAACGGGACTGCGTAATGATCCCAACCCCTAAGTGGGATTGCGAGTTCCGCGATCTCTCCCGCGAGAGCGAGAGTCAGATGCAAAACATTACATTGACACGCCGTTAATTCTTGTCGGATTGTTTCTCCGGACTTAACAAGTTTCCAGACTAATTCCGAGTGAGTGATTATATTGTTTTCTGACATTTTAATGTTCCAACATTCTCTTTATTCTGGCCAAAAAGTCAAGGGAAAAAGACTTGCTCCTGAAAACGTTTTATCCATTAAAGTTTTTAATATTTTCCCTACACCATTCCATGTAGCGAGGATCTTGTATTTCAACTTCTCTATATGACTGCCCACGGTACTTACCAAATTTAAAAAATTTAACATCTTTCTTGGGTACAGGTGAGAAAGCAGGAGAACTTGCAACCATTTTCTTTCTACCAAAAAATTCATCCGCAGTTATCTTTTCAACATACTTCGAACCATTTTTGCATTCCCCAAGAGTAATCGGAATGGCTTTTAACCAAAACGGATTTGTTTTGTAATCAATTTTTCTAGGTATTATTTCCGGTATATCCGCCATTTTTTAAGTGAAAGTGTAACTAAATTCTAAGACCATTCAAGTCGCCCTAAAGGGCAAGGTTTTTACCCACTCAAACTATTATAAGAAGGAATTTTAATAAAGGCAAGCCCTCATTTTTCTTCCGATCAAATAACCATCTGGGAAAGGATATACACTAAAATGGAATAAGTTTATATTAAAAATAGTTTCTGATTCAAGTTGTTAAAAAACCAGATGCCGCGTATTATTAGATTGTCACACATATAATGTCAAAACGCAAAACTCGCAAAGAAGACGATACAGAGGAATCAGTGGAAAAACTGGACAAGAGCCCGTTTGTTTATCAAAGAGATAAGATAAAAAAAGAGCTTGAAATTAAACAAAACTACGATTTAACCGAAAATCAGTTAAAGTTAATAGATTTGATATTAGACAAAAATACAAAAATCGTATTTATGAATGGTCCAGCGGGGACTAGCAAAACGTATGTTTCCATTCTCGCAGGACTAATGTTACTAAATAAACGTTCTGTTAGTGATATTTTGTACATTCGATCAATTGCTGAGAGCGCTAGTAAGTCTCTTGGAAGTCTCCCGGGGGAAATCGGTGACAAAATGGCACCATTCTTGCAACCTTTAGAAGACAAGCTCTCGGAAATGTTAGATAAGCCCGATATTGATGTTCTAAAAAAAGAAAATCGTATCGCTGGAATGCCCGTTAATTACTTAAGAGGGACTTCTTTCAACGCAAAATACATCGTGTGCGATGAGGCCCAAAGTTATACTAAAAAAGAATTGGTGACTGTGATTACTCGTCTTGGTAAATACTCTAAGTTAATTTTGTGTGCCGATCCATTGCAGTCTGATATTCATGAAAAATCTGGATTTATGCCATTGTTTGATTTGTTCAATGACGAATCGAGCCGAGAACAAGGTATTCATTGTTTTAGCTTTACTAAAGACGATATTGTAAGAAGTGGTGTGCTTAAATATATCTTAGAACGTATCGAGAACATGCCCAATTACATGTAAAAGGGACAGCCGCAATGCCTTGGAAGGATTTTAAAGTTCCGTACAAAATGATCTTGGATATGTTAAAATCTAAAGGCATAAAAGTTTTTCATAGAAAATTGAAAAAAGATGTTGGTGGGCTGTACAATCCAACGAATACCAATATTTCTATTTCGAAAGACCTAAAAAACACTGAATCTGGATGTTATACGCTTTTACATGAATTCGCCCATTGGTCGCAACACCGAGAGGGTAAATTTAAATTATTCTTTTCAGACAATTTTGAATATACGGAAGAAAATTTTAATCTAATCTTAGAGGCTGAAATGGATGCTGTTAAAACAGCCAAACAACTATTAAAGACTTTTGGCGTAACTTACGATCCACCAGAGCTTACCAAAAGCGGCAGGAAAGATGTTATAGAATTTTGGCGACGTTACTATTTGGGCGATAAAAATTAACCTTAGTGGTGTATTAGAGTATTAAGGCATACCGCAAAATGGTTAAATTATCTGTTTTTGGTGTATACTAACCTACTAATCTAATTTATTTAAAAAATGTCAACAAGAGCCTATCCAACGGGGAATCGTTTCTTTTCTTCCCTCTATAACGTCGAAAAATTCGGCGGTCCATGCCCAATGTTTCTTTGGGATGCCAGTACAGTCTATACAACTCCAGCTAATAGGCCAGTCACAGGCGCATATCGTTCGGCGGTTCCGGGAGACTTCGCGGCTACAATCTCTTTTAGCGGTGGTTTAACCGCTACCATTAATTCCGTTGGTATCACGGGAAATCCGCAAGTTACAGTTTCCAACTTTCCCGCCGTTACTCCAGTGTCCGGCTCCGTATTCATTGCGGGTGGCAGTATCATCTCTGCTGTTGCTATAACGGGAGCGCCCATTATTACTCTTACGGGCGTTCAAAGCGTTTCGGTTGTACAATCTGTTCCTTTATTCGTAACGGGCAATTTTTTTGCAACTGGGAATGTGGCCCCAAGCGCTGTCGCTATTACCGGAGCACCAATTGTAACGATCACTGGCGTCCAAACGGTTACTTTCGCGGCGGGAGCGCCTCCAATTAATGCGACGGGCATCTTTAATGTAAATGGTCTAGTAAATGTTGGTGATGTTGCAATCACAGGTAGTCCTAATGTTGTCGCGTACTATCCGGGTTCTTCGACTGTTTCGAATTCGACATCCTCTGGCGCGAATGGTACAGCTTTATCGGCAAACGCGAATAGACTTTCTTGGTTTGTGCAAAACACTTCGACTGGAGCCCTATATGTTAAATTCGGCGCATCAGCTAGCGCAGTCTCGTATAATATGGTCCTTAAGGGTCAAGCCACTTCAGGATCATTCGACGGCGCATCATTTACAGACGACGGAGCCCGCTGGAGAGGCATCGTTTCTGTCTTCAGTACTGCGCCAAGTTATATTACTTGGGAATTAACCTAAACCTATTTGCCTTCTGGCGAATATTTATGAAAAATCCCCATGCATATAACATCATATTCCGTTCCAACAGTTCCTAAACACAACGAGCTATATCTTGTTGCGAAAAAAGATAATATCGAAATCAACCAAGTTGGCGACGCTACTATCAATTTTCTTCCCGAATACTCCGCTAGTAATACAGTTCCACTTTTCGCGGTAGTCACGCGAAGTGACGGTATCTTAGCGGAAGTAAAAGCGGAAATTTGTATTGACGGTATAACCGTTAAGAAAATTTCTGAAGCAAATATCAATTCCATTGGATCTAGTAACCGCGAAACGGTTGTCAGATTTTCTGATGAAATTGAATATCCAAAAAACGGGAATTACACTCTTCGCGTGACGCAGAAAAATGGTTGTTTTGCGACAATCAATATCTCAATCCACGCGATTAAAGTGTAACATATAGTATGAATCTCATTTATCCTCCGCAAGATACTTCCCAGTTTCTTACAAGAAGCGAAACTGGGCAATTCGTAACCACAGGCGCATTTGATTTCGCTCTATCGGGTGCGAGTGGGATACTTCAGAGCCAAATTAACAATTTTCCCATCGTTAATAGTGCGAACTTTGTATCCAAGACCGGTCTGAATGAGATAATCAGTGGTATTAAAACTTTTCGGACCCAATTAGAGGTCCAAGCTTTCAACGGTGAAGGCTATACTCTTTCATTAGAAGGGGCGAGCGGCACTTATTCTCAATACGGCGGCGCGGGGCCATATTTAAGACTTTTTGATGGAACTTTAAGAGATGAATCTGGAAACCTATCTTTAAATTGGAGATCGCGCTCGTTAACGGGCGATTGGTATACAAATACTACTTCTACTAACCCGAATGCAGTTATTAATCTTTCGAGATTGCTCGGCGCAAGCGGCGCGTTAGTTTCTTTAATTGGCGCTTCGGCGGCTGGGGTCTCCACTCTAAACAGTTTAAGCGGGGCTTTAAACCTAATGGGGGTCGGATCGGTTTCGATCACTACAAGTGGGCAAACTTTAATAATTTCAGGTGTTGTTGGTTCCGGTGGTGCTACCACGGGATTTGCGGATTTTTCAGGATACATTACGACCGGTCAAGCCGACCTTCGCTACTATCCTTTAACGACAAACCCAAGTGGATACATTACAACGGGCCAAACCGGACAGTTTGCGTCTGTAATAAATCTTGCTCAAACAGGTTCGACGTTAGATAATAAAATTAACGCTTTAAGCGGTTGGGTCTCAGGCGCGATTACCGGATTCGGGGGTAATGTAAGTCTTTCTGGTTATATTACAACGGGTAATGCTGATGCGAGATACTATCCGTTAGCTAGTAATCCATCTGATTATATTACCAATACGGCGGCAAGCGGATTATTCGTTCGCTTAAATGGAGCTGATACAATTATCGGAGATAAGACTCTGAGAAATCAGATTATCATGAATGATGGTGTCTCAACTGACACAATGACCTTTAATCGGGTCAACATCAATGGCGTCTATCAAGGGCGTACCGGTCAAGGTGGACTAATTGACTTTAAAGATCTTAATATTGTAGGATATAACAGCACGCTAAAATTATCTTGGGATAATAATATGCTCACTGGCGGGGCTTGGAATGTTCAAGACCACGCTGGACAATTGAGCAATATTATAAACCTAAGATCGTTAATCTCTACTTCGGGTTCATTAATCAATAGTATCTCAGGCGCGAGTGGATATCTTGCGGGCTTAGTAGCGGCAAGTTCAGCGGGCGTTAATTCGATCAATGGTGCCTCTGGTATCATAACCTTGACGGGTGTAAATGGCATTTTTGTTACCACGGTTGGTTCAATCGTCACCGTTTCGGGTTCCGGACTCTTTGGGGCTTTAACCTCCGGTTTCGCGGACGCAAGGTACTACAGTCAAGCAAACCCATCTGGCTATATTTCCACGGGAGCGGCTGATAGTCGTTATTATCTGATCACCAATCCATCTGGATTTATTGGTACTGGTATAACCGGTCAATTCGCTTCGAGTATAAATCTTACCAATACTGGAGTTACATTAATCTCTTACATTAACGGTACGACCGGTGCTGTTAAATCCATAAATGGTTTAAGTGGTATTCTTTTTCTCACGGGCGCAGGTACTGTTACAATATCCGCGAATGGGAACATAATTACGGTTTCCGGTGGTGTAAACAATGCCCAAAGAGTTGACTCTAATAATATTGTTCTTAATCCGGGGTCTGGTTCTCAGTTTGTCAGTTTTACAACTCCATTCTCTGGGACACCATATGTCATTGGTAATATAAATTATACGGGCGAAAATTCTATCGTCACTTGGATTTCCGGTGTTACATCAGGCGGGTTCGGCTTACGTTTCTCGGATTTCATTCCCAATACTGGTTATACATTTACCTACTTAGCGTTTAGTGGGAATGTCCTCTCTAACGGAGGTGTTGGAGCTTCGACTCCCGCAAACATGACGCTCTACAGCGGTTCTGGTACATATTTGATTCCAGCCAATGCTAGAATACTCTTAATCGAAGCTCTCGGAGGTGGTGGTGGCGCTGGGGCGGGTGGTAATTCCGCTACACCTTCTGCCATTAATCAAGGCGGCGGCGGTGGAGGTGGCGGCGGTTTCGCTTCTGCAATGGTCCCTGTTTCTGCAATCACAGGTTTATCATTATTCGTCTCTGGTGGTCAAGCCGGTATTGGTGGTTCTGCTGGTTCTCAAGGGCAAAACGGCGGCGACAGTTTCGTTAAAGACGGTTTCTTCGATCTAGTATTCGCTTTTGGTGGGCCAGCGGGAGGAGGTGGTAATTCCACTTCTCCACTAGCTACCAATTCTTCATTCCAAGGCGGCGGTGCGGGACAAGCCGCTAATAATAGTACATCTCCTACAGCGCCCGCATCACAAATTGCTGGTGGTATCGGTGGTTTCGGTGGAAGAGAACAGGTTGGTATCCAAGGTTGGCCCGCAACTAACGGTAGCCAAGGCGGTTTAGTATCTAGATCGCAAGGTTTCCCCGGTGTTACAATCGTTACCGCCAACGGTACGAATGGCACTGGAAGCAATCCTTTCCATACGAAGGGCGGGGGCGGCGGTGGCGCTGGGGCCGCTGGATATCAAGGGGGTACGGGCGATTGGGGTGGCGGTGGCGGCGGAGCGGGCGGTGGCTCTAATTCCGCTCTAAGAGGTGGTCCGGGTGGTAATGGTGTGGTAAGAATCACAGCAATATTCTAACAATTAAAAACTTTATAAAATGCCTCTAGGCTTAAATACAAATGCGTTATGGCTGTCCACTGGAAAGTTGACTGCAACCGGGAATATTCTCTATCTCAACGATTTACCATATGGTACTGGCGGCGGCTCTCAAAGTACTATCGTAACCGGTAGTACGGTTGTCGGGGCCATTACCATTGCGTCGTCTGGGGGGTTAAATCCAGTTTTAATTGGTAACACGGTCTTTTTGCCATCTATTATCAGCGGTAGCTTGCCCACGTCTGCGATGGCGGGCTATGTTTGCGTAAGCTTCAGTTCTGGCGTCTCTGTAGTTTCCCCTAGAGGCAACGCATCGGTAGATTTTCAGCTAGTAAGGGCTAATCCTGACCAACGCGCATTTGGAGCCCATTCGGCTATGATAGGTGGAATTAGAAACACTAGTAGCGGAATCTCTTCTTTTATAGGAGGAGGCGAAATTAACAATATTACTACTGGCTCGAATTGCTCTACTATAATTGGCGGGAGACTTCATACTATAAATAATGCCAGTTATTCTTGTCTAATCGGAGGGGCAGCTTGTACTATAAGTAACACTATTTATTCTTGTATAGTCGGAGGAAGATATAATAATATTACTAATTCTCCTCGCGGTTCAATAATTGCTGGACAATACAACGTCATCTCTAATGGTGGCTACTCTTCAATCGGAGGAGGAAGGTCTAACGCTATCACTGGTCTCCACAATACTGTTTTACAGGGCCGAGCCAACGTTTTATTAGGCAGTGGAAATGTTATCCTTAATGGATTTGGCAATTTAATTAGCGGTAGAAACAGCACCGTTGCAAACGGAACTCGTAACGTTATCTCCGGTGATAATTCTATTGTCGTCTATGGCTCGGGCAACGTTTCACGGGGCAGTTTCAATCTTATCGGCGGCAGCGGGAATCACGTAACTGGATTCAACTCAATTGTATTGGGTGGCAGTCAGAACGGGGTAACCGGAAACTGGTCCTCCGTAATCGGAGGGCAAAACAACACTGTCACCAGTTCCAATCGTTCTTCCGTAATCGGAGGGGTAAACAACACTATCACCAGTTCTAGTTATGCTTCCGTAATCGGGGGTTATAACAACACTGTCACCAATTCTAATCGTTCTTCCGCAATCGGGGGGACAAGCAACACTGTCACCGGTTCTACTCATGCTTCCGCAATCGGGGGGCAAAACAACACTGTCACCAGTTCTAATTATGCTTCTGCAATCGGAGGTTATAACAACACTGTCACCAATTCTAGTTATGCTTCCGCAATCGGGGGGCAAAACAAAACTGTCACCAGTTCTACTCATGCTTCTGCAATCGGGGGGGTAAGCAACACTGTCACCAATTCTAGTTATGCTTCCGCAATCGGGGGGCAAAACAACATTGTCACCAGTTCTGTTCATGCTTCTGCAATCGGGGGTTATAGCAACACTGTCACCAGTTCCAGTCGGTCTTCCGCAATCGGGGGGCGGCTCAATAAAATTTCTGGCTCCGCTTATTCTTCCGCAATCGGAGGGTCAAACAACACTGTCACCAGTTCTACTCGTGCTTCCGCAATCGGGGGTTTTAACAACACTGTCACCAGTTCTACTCATGCTTCCGCAATCGGGGGGCAGTCCAACTCTGTCGTCAATTCTACTCATGCTTCCATAATCGGGGGCCGGTACAATACCATTACACTTGCCGACCGCTCTTTCATGGCCGGGGGTGAGCATAACCGAATCACTGGCTTTTCTAGCTCGGCAGTATTGATTGGTAGCCTAAATCAGATTTCGGGATCCGGCAGTCATTCCGCCATCCTATTCGGCTCGGGCAATATTGTTACAAGTACTTTCGCCACAGCTAACGGCAACATGGCCGAAGCTACGAGGTGGGGCGAACAATCGTTCTCCTCCTTTCCCTTTAGATCCGAGTCAGGCAGCGCTCAGAGAACCAATTTGCTCGGTCAAGTAGAGACATCCAGCCAAATTCCTGTCGTTTTGCTAAATGGATCCGTTACGGGATTCCCAATTCGTCTCGGCAAAGGTATGGCTTTCGTAGCCAACATCTTCGGAGCGGTGTCGGGCGGCGCGGATATGGCTCAGTACATCCGGCAAGGTATCATTAAAAATGTTGCCGGGACAACCTCTCTCGTTGGGACTATCAATACAATCGGCACAGATATTGAATCGAATCCCCTTACAAATGTCGTTGTCACCGCGAATGACACGGCGGACACTTTGGACATTACAGTTTCGGGAGTAAATGCTCAAAACTGGAAGTGGATTGCTCACATTGACGGCGTGGAGATCAAGTTTTAAGTTGTCTATTTGACGAAAAACCTTATTATAGAGTATGAGCGATGATATACAAAAAGATATTAAACTATATACTGGATGCGAAAAGGAGTATATTTTTCTAGGTGGCTTACCAAGAAGCGGTTCGACTTTACTCTGTAATATCTTCGCGCAGAATTCAGACTTTCATGTTAGTAAGTGTACAAGCGCTCTTCATAGCATCATTACTCTACTTAAAAACAATTGGGCAAACTGCATAGAGCATAAGGCGGAGGGGATTAGTTACGAGCGGCTACGAGCCTGCCAAATGGCTTTGCTAAACGCTTATTATCAAACAGATAAGAAAATTATCATTGATAAAAGCCGAAATTGGATAGGCGACATCGAAATGCTGGAATTCATTCTTCAAAAGAAGGCAAAAATTATAGCGACGGTTAGAGAAGTTAGAGAAGTGTTGGCTAGCTTTGAGAGCCTATATCGTAAAATGAATGCAAAGACTCAATGGGGATTTAGGCCAGAAGACTTGATTAAATCCAAGACTACCGAGGGTCGCTGTGATATTTGGGCCAGCGCGACTGAACCGGTAGGATTCTGCTTCAATATGATCAAAGATGCTTTGGCGAAAGGCCAATCTGATCGAATATTATTTGTGGAAATGGACGCTCTGACCCATAATCCAGAGTATACCATGAGCAAAATATACGAGTTTATTGGGAAACCTTCTTTCATTCATAATTTCAATAATGTTGAACAATATACCAAGGAAGACGACGTTTTGGCCTATAATATCGAAAGCCTTCACGATATTAGGAGTAAAGTTGAGCCCGTTCCTCGTAAATCCGAGTTAATTCTTGGTGTCGAGCTGCATAATAAATTAGTAAATCAAGAGATTTGGAGAAACTAACTATACTTTTAGAGACAAAATAAATTATAAATATAAAATACCATGCCAGAACTAAATAAAGAGACAACCCAAAGGGATCGTGTAATCGAAGACGCTAAGAATGATGCTGTTACCGCACTAACGACGGCTTATCAAAGAATTCTTCGAATTCAACAACAGTTAAACAAGTCGTTATTCGACAGCGGTTTTGAATCCGCGACTCTTTTTACCTCCCTCGGAGATAAAGCCAAGATATATGTAAAATTTAATGAGTTACTGATAGACGCGCTGGAGACAATCGCGGTGCAAGACGGTATAACACCGCAATCACAAAGACCCCCGCTTGACTATGTAAAAAATCCAGATGGAACGGTGACGGTAATTAAAGGAACACCCTTTGATCCAACAACAAAAAGGGGCTAATTTGATTCAATTTCTATAGAGGTGCGTTTTTTTTTGGTTTTGAATCATAAAATAGCGTATCTATCTATAGAAAAACAAATTAAACGATTGTCCCGATTTGAGTAACAAAATAAAAGATTACAGTGTATCTGTAATAGATTGGAATAAGACTGTGGCTAAAGGAGATATCTTGGAGTTCGCGGTCAGAAGTTGTACGAGTATAATCACTTGCATCGTCAATATTACAGGCACAAAACTTTAACATTATCAGAATATGAGCAAAATCGCATCAGAAGTCCGCTTCGGAAAACTGTCTACTTATAAATACGGTTCCACGGGGACATACAACCAAACAAGATTAGGACTTGGACCGACGATGGTCCAACTTAGCGGGAATAATTCCGAAGACAATTGGGCTGGACCATTGCCGGTGGGGTTGGTTCGACCTATGGAATATTCTACAGCTGTTGCGGTCGCGTATCCATGGGCCATGCGTTGGTCTGATGATATTGATTGGGTTTTCTTCGCAGATAACGCGACAGCGTTAGCGACGAGACGTATTCTTAAAGCAACATATGATAGACGAGATGCCAGTTTTTCCATTGACGGTTTCGTTACTTTAAATTTTCCGAATAATACCGCCGCTACGGTGAGGGGTATGAGAATGACCTACGATTTGTATACCACTGGTACAGTCGCCGCTCAATCAAGGTCAGTTACAGGAAACGGAACCGATTTTCTCTCGGGTATATCGTCTGGGTGCCGAATCGGATTTGGTACTAGTACCCCGAGTCTCGTAAATGAATGGGGTGAGGTTTCAGGAAGCGCGACGAATACCGCGATGACACTTGTAAATTTTATAACCGGCTCGTATCCCACTGGAACCCCATATGTAGTGGAAGATTTGAGAGCATTAACTATTACAACGAATATCACAGCCGCAGCCGGGGGGTTATTCGTTACAAAGGGTTTGCGGCCAGAAATTTTTTCACCCGCTGGTACTGCGATTGCTTCCGGTTCGGCAGTTGATAATCTCCGTGCGACTTATCAGATTATTGACGCCAATACGGTTTTAAATACAGCAGCGCTTGGGGGGGCATTAGAGGAAAAAACAAACAATTTAAATCAGAATATTTATATTTTAGACGGCACTTCCAACCCGTTCTTATATAAGTATAACGTCCGCGCTCCACTGACTCTTACCTCTGGCCGCGCAACCAACCCATTTATTTTAAGAACGGCTCAACCCGGCGCTTTGGTGGGAGTCGCTTCTCAGGCCAACAATGGCCGTATGGCAAATACGAATCATGGTCCCGGTGCTGGACTAAATTGTATTTATTTTACGACAACCTCAAGGTTGTATCGGACGAATGATGTTTCGACTATCGCGTCAGGCTCAACAACGTGGATAGCTGATAACGCCGTTGAAATTCCCCCCGGTGGTGCGAATACTTTCGCCGCATCTTCGGTGATGAATAGTATTGAATATTCCGCTGCGATTGATAGATTTATTGTGCCAGTAAACGCAGTTACAACGCCATTTAGAAGTTACGTAACTAGGTATGTAACCGATTCTAGCCAGTTCGATAGAATTTTCGGATGCGACATTAGACAACTCGATCAGTCAACCGCAGATTCTTCGATTACACCCGTTCCCGGAATTGTGGGCGGTCCTTATTCAATTTGGTCGGAAGGCGGGATATCTTACATTGCGACAATCGGTACTACAGCTGCAATCAATAAAGTGTATGCGATTCCTCTTGGGGGAGATTGGGAATATGCTTCCACAACGAAGGCTCGTATTGTAAGTCCAGAGATTATGACGCCGGATAATAGTAAATTTATCAGAGCCTATCTTAATGATGTCGAAGTCATCGGCGGTAAAGATGGCAAAAATCTTGGCATGGCTACAGAGCCTTTTCGTATTTATTTTCGGACCGCTGGTATTAATGACGACTCGGGTTCTTGGACTTTATTAAACGATTATTCAGATCTTAGCGGTGTCGCTGCCGCGCCGAGTATTCAGTTCATGTTTGAATTTCGTACTATTGGTGTTCTCGGTGTCCCGGCTCGTCTATTGTCGTTGGCTGTTTTATACGAAGATCTTTCGACTCTCTCCAATTATCAACCGTCAGTAGCCAATTCCAGTATTACAAGTAAGCGTTTCGCTTGGAGATTCGCTACGGCGTTCGGTAGTACCGTTCCTACCCTCAGAATTAGACTCTATGACGCGGTATCTAATGGATTACTAGTTAATGATACAACGGTAGCCCCCGCTGGTACTTTTCAAAAGTCAACCGATGACGGCTTGAATTGGACAGTTTACAATACGACCGATAAGGCTAATGAAACGACATATATTCGTTATATACCTTTATCGCTAGGTGACAATATTAAAGTTTCCGCTGTATTGACTCTCAACTAAAGGTCTAAATGGCCTTAGATGATATATTTTACGGTTCGGGGATCTTAGTTACCAATATAATTGAAGAGATTCCAACTGGCATATTAAATGCACCGATTGATATCACATTCGGAATAAGTGGTAGTTACGCCGTTTTTGAATTGACGTTATATACTGAAAAAATCTCAATCTCGTCTAACTAAAAGTTATGTTCGAAACTGTATTTGGAAAAATTGTTGAAGCTCTCGCCGATCATCGTAATTCAAAGTCTTCATGGGGGAGATGGGCTGGATCTGTCATTTTAGCAATCATACTGATAACTTGGTCCGTTACTGTGATCAAAACAGGCTTATGGATTCCTTTGGACGGAAATACGGCTCTGTTTCTGGGGGCGATATTTGCATTTAATGCTATTAAATCGGTATTCGAAACGACGAAAGTTGCAGCACAACCAATTATAGAAGGATCAATTGCAAATGACGAAATTAAAAAAACTGATTAAGGCGTCTCTATTATTAATCCTACTCACGGCTAATATTTTCGCGGCAAGTTCTTTGACATTATCTTGGATCGATAATTCGAACAATGAAACTGGTTTTAAGATAGAGAGAAGGGTTCAAGGTGGAAATTTCGCCAAGCTAATAGACGTTGGGTCGAATGTTACTTCATTCACCGATGAAACTTTGACGCCGGGTCGCGTATATCTTTACCGAGTACAAGCCTTTAATGGTATGGGGTTTTCCGGTTACACGAATACGGTTTCCAAAACAGCGCCGAACACTGCTCCAAAAATTGGGTTCTTGGGTCCAAGAACGATCCCAAAAAACACTAATTCGGGTAGAATTCCATTGGTGATTTCTGATGCGGAATCTTCAATTGATCAATTGAACATAGTCGTTACTTCGAATAACGCGATCTTAGCACCCATACAAAGAATTATAGTTAGTAGAACACCGGAGGGCATTTTTATGGTTGTTACCCCCGTTTATAATCAAAGCGGTGTGGCTGAAATTACAGTAAGGGTTTCTGACGGACTTTTATCTTGGAGTTCAAGGTTTAATTTAACTGTAAGGGAATAGTATTATGATATACAAAAATAATAGAACGGCAATTTGGTTATTATCAATTGGTATGTTTCTAAGTGGTTGCACTTATGTAGCCAAAAAAGCAGGCTATGAAAATAAACAAGCAGTCGAGTTGAGAATCGAAGAGGTTAAAAAACAAAAAGATGTAGAAACAACGAAAAAACTACATGAAATAGAAACTGCAAAAGATGGATTTTTAAAACAAGTCCAAAGTAATTTTGAAAAATCCACCGAAAACGTCTATGGGGCAAAGCTTGCCTCAGATCTCGTGCCAAACAAAGATAGATTAGATATCTTGATAGATTACAAACTTCAAACGGCTTTGTCTTTTTCGCCGCCTATATCTACCAAGACCATGTTGGAGCAAAACGATCTATTAAAAAAAGAATTAGATGAAACTCAAACTAGTTTAGAACAATTAAAACAACAATACAATGTTAAAAGAGAAGAGGCATTGGCTGCTAGGAATGCTGAGAATATCGCTAATAAACTTATTGAACAAAAGAATAAAGAGCTTTATGCTCTTGAGGTACAAAAGAATAAGGAACTTGAAGAGTTACAGAAATCGTTAAACGACGCAAATAATCAAATAATCGCCGATTCGACCGAGAAAGAATTAGAAAAAAAGGAAGAGTCGAAACGCAGAATGTGGTTAGTTTCTCTTTTTGGTTTTGCCGCCCTTGCTACGGGCGCTGGCGCGATTTTTTCGCCGATTTTCAAAAAAGAATTGGGTTTCGCGGCGGCGGTTTCAATCGGTTTATCCATAGCGGCGGCAGTTGTCCCGGTTTGGGTGGTAACGGTTATCTTTGTGGGTGGTGCTTTAATTGTTGCCACTCCAGCTTTATTGAAAGCGATTAAAGAGAACAAGATAGCTAGTCAAACCTATGTTGCCTTGGAAAACGTGAAAACGAAGGAAAAGGGGATATTTGATAAGATTATTAAACCAGAATTAATCGATGCTCATGGTGAATATTCAAAAGACGGAAAAGTTATACAAAGCAAGAACACTAAAGACTTTATTGATAAACGTTTAATAGAAATTCAAGCAAAGTAGTTTTTTAACTAATTATATTATAATAGTATATTTTTTTTGTTAATGAATAAAAACCTCGTTAAAAAACGGGGTTTTTTAGTGTTATTTGGCTAAAATTAAACTATTTTTAACAAACTAACACTAAAATAGTGTTTTTTTATACTTTTTCGTGTAATATATAACTATAAACATTAAACTATTATGAAGACGTTTTGCGCAAGCTGTGGGTATGGTGCTGAATATTCAGGAAAAAAACCGAGCTTCTGTTGCTCGTGTGGTCATCCATATGATGCAGCCTTTAAAAAAACTCCCGTTAATCAAGTAACTTCTACACCCGCTATAGCAAGAGTGGGCGATGGAAAAAGATCTTCCGATTACGAATACGACGATGAAGAGGTCTATACGGGACCAACGGTTAAATTTAGGAAACCTTCATTAGCCAGTACAAAAATTAGTATTGGACGTTTTATGAAAACCGACGATTTAAAGACAATGGGGCCAGACGCCAGAATTGAAAGAGGACAACAATTATCCCTTGAGGAATTAAACAAGAATAGTAGTGGCGCGATTGAATCTACTCGATCCAATGCTAATGTTCTTAGTAACTTACTAAAAGTTACGGCTCAAAATACGGTTCACGAGCAGCAAAAAACAAACTAATCGATGCTTCTGACTTTTGAGGAGAGGCTTCCTGAAATAGAAAAAATTGTAGATAGTAGGAAATCAAAATGGTATCTTTCTACAATAGCTTGGGAAGATGTGAGGCAGATCTTATTGATTAGAATTTTTAACAAATATCATCTTTACGACGGGGAAAAAGGAGAATTTATTCGTTGGGCTAATCGCTTGATTACGAATGCAATGAGAAGTTTGCTAAGAGATAACTTATATAAATATTCGAGACCCTGTATTCAGGGAAGAGGGTGTGTTTATAATTTGGGCGAAGAATTTTGCTCTTATACAAAAAGTGGTAAACAATGCGCCGAATGTCCTTTGTTCGCTAAGTGGAAAAATAAAAAAGGAAATCAGTATAATGTAAAACAATCGCTACCTCTTCAAAACCACATTCAGGAAGTCAATAATATTCAACACGACTTTATTGAAATTGATAGTGCCAAAGTAATAATTGATGAAAAAATGAAAGAAACGCTAAAGCCTTATGAATATAGTATTTATAAATTAATCTATATTGAAAATAAAAGTGAGCAAGAGGCTGGAAAAATTTTAGACTACAAAAAATGCAATAATAGTGATATTCCAGGATATCAAATTATTCGTAAGGTAAAAAAACGAATTGTTGAAAGAGCGAGAGAAATTATAAATGAAGAGGGTTTAGTATAATGGCCGAAGAAGAATACGAATTAACAAAAGCGGATAAAAAATACATTTTAGATAATGTTTCTACTACTGATTTAGTTACAATGACCCGGTACATTACCGGTGATGAAAAAGCAGACGGACGTAATAAAATTGGTAAGAAGATTAGAATTTTTGCTTCAGAATCCGGTTTAGAAATTGAGACTTCCCGGTACAGAAAGAAAGATCCGTACATACTAGAAGTCGAAGCCCAACAATTCATTGAGTCCAACATAGGAAAAATGGAATGGATGGAAATGGCTAAACATATATTTCAAGATAAGGGTATCGCGTCAAGGGACATGCGTGCTCAGGCGGTCTATAATTACATTAAAGAGGTCGCCCCTACCTATATCCGCTCTAACGATGAAATAGTGGATGAAGAAACCTACGAAGCGCCTAAGAGTCTTTATCATTTAGTCAATGTTGTGAATAGATATGTACAGAATCCAAATGATGAACTGAAAATGTATTATGAAAATATTCGTTGCCATGACGATATTAAAAAGCTTCCAAGTCAAGAAATAAAGAATCTTAGGGCACTTCATGGGTTTATGAAGATTCGTAGGTTTAGCATTCAAGCGAGTGGTTATAAAAAAAAGCACTTGAGGGATCTTTTCGAATCAACTTTTGTAGGACATACCTACGACAAACCGGACTTATTAAGAGAAGAGGTGGAGCAATATATCTCATTGGCGGCTGAAACAGTTACTTGTGTAAGTATAGAAGCTCAAATTCAGATGCTGGAAATTCAAATCGACGAAACTCTTAATGATAACTCTATAGATGCTAAACGACTTAGTATGACCTATGTTGAGTTGTTAGATAAATCTAGAAGAAATTTAGATTCTGCCAAAAAACAAGTCGCTGATCTTCAAGATTCTCTCGTTGGCTCTCGCGCCACTCGGCATAAAAATCGTCTAGCCGCTACATCCAATCTCCACGAATTCATCAAGATGTGGAAAGAAAAGGCTGGTAGAGAACTTATGTTGCAGGCCGCAAGGGACAGACAAGCTTTACTGAGTGAAGAAGTTGAGCGTTTGTCAGCCTTGGATACTATTAAAGCACATATATTTGGGCTTGACCCGAAGAGCATTATTAAGTAAAATAAAGAATAAATGGCATTTGTTTGTTTGGTGGATAAGACAGAATTTGATGATTTGGATGCCCTGCACTATCATCTTAAAGAGCTAAAAGTTTCCCAGAAGACTTACTATCTTCAATATTGCAACAAGAAGGATTTATTAACGGGAGAGACGTTGGAATTTAAGTCTGTCGAACAGTATTTAAGCAACGACTTCCAAGACAAGAATAACCTTAAAAAATACCTCAAAACAAACGTCGAAGAGGGAAAAAAATGGTCTCTTAACTGGCTTAAATTGAGGAAGGAATCGAAAAATCTTCGGTGGGCTCCCTCGCAGGTTGAATTAAGATCCCTTCCGTGTCCAACAATTCCTTATTTTGATTTTATCGGTGGCTATAATAAAATTTGTACTGAAATGGGTATGCAGTTAAAATATACCAACGAAGATTTGGTATTTAAAAAACTCCCAGTTGAGGCAAAGATTATTGTGGATAGTCGAGAACAAAAACCGCTATCTTTTAATAACTCGGTTATTGAGGCCGTAAACGTTGGCGATTATGCGCTAACAAAACCATATGATAAAAAAATCTACGTAGAGAGAAAGAGTCTATTGGATTTTATAGGTACGCTTACAAAAGATCTTGGACGCTTCGAAAGAGAAATAGAACGAGCTGTTAAAGATAAGAGCTATATTGTTATGTTAGTCGAGAACGACATTAATGACTGTTTGGGTTTTACCTTTCTGGCCAAAAAATACATTGGTTTACGATATGTAAAAACCACGCCAGCACATGTATTTAAAAATTTGAGAGATTTGCTCCAGAAATATGATAACTTCCAAGTTCTATTCGTCAATGGACGTATCGAAGCGAAAAATGGCGTGATTAAGATTTTTGAGTTGGGTGAACAAGTAAAGAAGACTGACCTTCAGTTATTCTATGAACTAAAAAAGTTAGTATTATTATAAATTATGGCTTGGGACGCAGGAAAAAATCGTATAAAGAAATGGGAAGATACAAATGAAAAGTTATCGCAACTAGAAGGAGAGTTAACTGATCAGGAGGCTATGGAGACTTTCGCCGAATACTTGTTTGCCAATCCAAGTATTTGTTTGGAATTATTGGCAAATTTAAAAATTTACCCCCTTCAAGAGCTAATGATAAAGGGATGGATGAGAAATGATTATTCGATGGCAATTTGGGGCCGAGGCATGAGTAAATGCATAGACATTAATAGCTCAGTATTAACGAACAAGGGAATTATTCCAATAAAAAATGTGGAAGTTGGCGATAATATTTATGCCGAAAAGGGCGTTCAAAAAGTATTAAATAAATGGTTTAATCCAGAAGAAGACGGATTTAAAGTTACGACAAAAAAAGGCTATAGTTTTATCGCAAAGAAGGGTCATAAATTTAAAATTTACGATCCAGAAACATTTGAAACCAAGTTTATAAATATAGAAGATACTCGTTTAGAGAATCTTATTCCAATAAAAGTCGGTCCTAATTACTGGGGAAATCAAAGTTTAGATTTTGATAGTAAGGTGAAAGAAAAATTTTTAGTTAATATTGAAAACGATTTAGACTTTTATTATTATATTGGACGGCTCTTAGGAGACGATTGTACTACTCACAAAATTGGAATTACATCTCCTGATAAAGAAATGATTGATTTTTTAATAGATTATTACAAGAAGATAGCACCAGAAAATAATATTAAACAGTATAAAAAAGTTGATAATGAAACATCCGGTGCATGTATTTCTAACCAAAACCTAACATGTGTTTTAGAGTCTCTTGGCTTTGATTTATCATTACATTCGGTCTATAAAAAAATTCCCTCTAAACTATTATCTGTTTCGGGTGATAAAATTGCTATGATTCTTCGGGGTCTTTTCGATACCGGCGGTTACGTTTCATTGATGGAGAAGGAGGAAAAGAAATCTATTAGTTGTCTAATCGGGTATAGTTCTTCTTCTAAAGAAATGGCTAAACAGGTTCATACATTGTTGCTGAATTTCGGTGTTGTCTCTTCATTCGCTTTGCATTCGTCTGGAGAAAAAAATAAACTGGTAAATGGACAATTCTGCGAAACTCAAGACGATTATAAGGTGATTATTACTGGGAGTAAATATATAGAAAAATTCAATCAAATTATTGGGTTCGGATTAACCAGAAAACGAGAGAGAGTTGAAAAATATTTAGCTCTAAAGAATCCAAAGAGTCTTTATTTTGATAATGTTATACCGAATCTCAGGAAAGCTTTGAAGAAAAAATTTACTCACTGTGGATTTAAAAAAGAAGAGTTTGAGCTACACGATTCAATGAATCTAGAAAAACTTAAGGAGATTTTTCCATTAATCCCAGAAGGTAAAGAAAAAAATAGCCTTAAAGAGCTAATAGATAGCGATTTTTATATCGATAAAATTGAATCTATAATACCGTGGAAAACTCAAACTTGTGATATAACAGTAGACAAAGAAGAGTGTTATTGGTCAGATGGAGCTATTCATCATAATAGCTTCACGGCAGCAGTTTTCTGTCTTTTTTGGTCAGTCTTCAACCCCGATAATCGTATCATTCTAATTTCGTTCGTCTTTCGTGCGACCAGAAGAATTCTTGAACAAATCGAAAAGTTTGTAAACGCAGATGGGGCTCATAATATTAAAAGTTGTTTTCCTAGCGATTTGCAAAAGAGAAACGATGAATGGAAATGGGCATTGCCAAATGGGGCTTCTATTGTTTGTTTACCTTTGGGCGATGGAACAAAGATTCGTGGTTTCCGTGCAGATACTCTCATTATCGATGAGTATAATTACATGAATTCTAATGTTATTACAGAAGTAATTCAACCATTCCTCGTCTCCTCAAATAATGTTTCCTCACAAATGGAAATTGATCGTATCGAAGACAAACTAGTGGCACAGGGAAAAATAAGAAATGACCAGAGAACAACTTTAGATGAAAATATTAAAGTTATCGCCTTAAGTTCGGCTGGTTTCCAGTTCGAAGACATGTACAAAAAGTATTCTTATTGGGTGTCCAATATTATGGAAGGAGGTATTACAAAGAGAGACAGTGGCGAAGAGGAGGTGAGGCTTGGTGTTGGTGAAAATATTTCCTATTTTGTTTCAAGACTCAGTTATGAAGCCGCTCCCAAGGGATTGTTAAATGCAAAAGTTATTGAAGAGGCACGACAAGGCGCTAGTCAAAGCGTTTTCGATAGAGAATATAGGGCAATTTTCACAGCAGACTCGGACTCTTACTATTCTGCTAAAAAAATGGTAGAATGCACAATCCCAAATGGCCAATCGCCATGTATGGAAATAGAGGGCGATAATGGATCGGAATATATTCTTTCAATCGATCCATCTTTCTCTTCGGCAGAGCACTCTGACTATTTTGCAATGGTTATTTTAAAAATCGTCAAGAAAGACGGGAAGAAAATTCCCCTTCTTGTGCATTGTTACGCAGTTGCGGGCGGAAGTCTTAAAGATCATACTCTTTATTTATATTTTTTACTTAAAAAATTTAATGTAGTTTATGTAGCTATTGACTCTTCTGGTGGAGATAGTAATGAATTTATTAATTCTTCAAATAATTCTAAACTATTTAAAGATAGTAAAATAGAATTATTGGACATACAAGCGGATTTTGCTAAACATGATAATTCTGATCTTATAAAAGAAATTAAAAAAAGTTATAACTTGCAGCAAAAAAGAATTGTACAAAAACAACATTTCGGCGCTGGTAATTTTTTAAGATCCGCAAATGAATATATGCAAGGTTGCTTTGATAGAAAGAATTTAATGTTTGCTGGTAAGATTAATAGTAATGCCAACGAACTTTCCAGAATATCGGGTACCAGTATGGATATACTAAAAGATCATAAATCCTTTAAAGATATTGATATCGAGGAATTTATCGAAGACCAAGATAATTGGATAGATGTCACAAAACAAGAATGCGCACTTATAGAAATTAGCACAAGCGCACTTGGAACAATGTCGTTTGATTTACCATTGTCTTTGCGAAGAAGTAAACAGGCGAATAGAGTGCGTAAGGACTTGTACTCAGCGTTGTTACTGGGAAATTGGGCGTTCAAACTATATATTGAATGTTTGAATGAGCCCGAGGTAAAGACTTTTGCGACTTTTGCTCCGTTTTTGGGATAATTGTACAATATTTTAACATTTAACTACTTTTGGGTGTAAATTAGATAGTATATAAAGTTAACAATTAAGACATTAAGCTATGATAAAACATAAATATGAAAAGAAAAATCTAGACTACTGGAAAAGAGTAGTGGCAGAAGAAGCGGTAGCTAAAGAAGTCGTACAAGCTATTATCTTGACGCAAAAAGCATACGCGGGCGTGGCTGTTGTCCGTAACACTATCCTCAGCGTTGTTACTGAGAAATTGGGCGTTCAAACTATATATTGAATGTTTGAATGAGCCCGAGGTAGATAGTATATAAAGTTAACAATTAAGACATTGAGCTATGACAAAACGTAAATATGAAAAGAAAAATCTAGACTACTGGAATAACGTTAAAAGAGTAGTGGTAGAAGAAGCGGTAGCTAAAGAAGTCGTACAAAGGCAATTGATGCCCACTCTAGATTATAAATTCGACGACAACGAGCATTTTACGGCTGTCGCAGCATGTGGCGGCGGCGCTTCTCGTTCATATAGAGACGGTGGATCGCCGGAAGTGTCACCTATAGATGCTTATGCTAATATCGATTCTCAAATTTTACCTTGGGAAACTTCTAACGGTAGAATTAGTATTTCTAGAGCTATTATCTTGGCGCAAAAAGCATACGCGGGCGTGGCTGTTGTCCGTAACACTATCGAATCCCAAGTTGAATTCAGTAATAGTAGGATTCATTTGAAGGGTTCGAATACAACTGCGAACGATTTTTATAAGGCGTGGTTCGACGTTATAGGACTATTTAAAGTCAAAGAGCAATTCTTTAGAGAGCGTTATTGTTCAGGTAACTGGTTTGTTTATAAAATGATGGGGAGAATTCCCGACTCCCAAATGGCAAAAGTAAAAGGAATTGGGGTGAAGGGGAATCTTATTCCAATTAGATATTATACTTTAAATCCTTCTCAAGTTTATTTACAAAATGGTTTAGGTTATTCTCCGGGGCAATGGGTAAAGATCATGAGTTCTTATGAAATTGATCGACTAAGATTTCCCCAAACAGACGAAGACAGACAGGTTTTTAATTCCCTACCTCCAGAAACGAAAGATTTAATTAAAAGAGGCGGGGGTTTGGGAGAGTTATACATTCCATTAGACCCGAAACGTTTACGATATGTATTTTACAAAAAACAAGATTACCAACCGATGGCTATTCCGATGGTTTATCCTGTATTAAACGATATCGAATGGAAGTTGGAATTAAAGAAAATGGATATGTCGTTGTCTCGTACAATTGAACAGGTGATTCTCTTAATTACAACTGGTGAAAAAACTGATCAATACGGCGGCGGCATCAATCCCGAAAATTTAGCGAATCTTAGAACAATTTTTAACAGCCAAACGTTGGGAAGGGTATTAGTCGCCGACTATACAACTAAGGCTGAATGGAAGATTCCCGACATCGGCGCTATTCTAGGACCAGAAAAGTATAAACAGGTAGAGCAAGATATTAAAGAGGGCCTTCAATCGATTATGATGGGAGACGATAAATTCGCAAATGCTCAAATTAAAGCGAAGGTCTTTATCGAAAGAATGAAAGAGGGCCAAGAGGCTTTTTTAAACGAATTCCTTATTCCCGAGATGCGGATTATCGCCGAACAAATGAACTTTAAGAGCATTCCAGAGGTAGAATTTGAAGAGATTGATATCACAGATCCGAGCGTCATGGCGAGAATCTTCTTACGCATGGCCGAAGTCGGTTTATTAACTCCTGATGAACTGAATACGGCGTTAACAAGTGGTGTTTTACCAGAATCTGAGACTTCCAAGCACTCTCAAACGGAATACAAAAAAGAGAGAGATAAGGGATTGTATGCGCCTCTAATCGGTGGTGCTAAAGATCCCGCTGCCGGTGCAAACGGGAGGCCGCAAGGCACTAAAGCGCCCCAATCTACAAAAAAGATGACGCCGCAAGGCACTAAAGGCTCTGATGTTGAAGAGGAAAATAGATATAGTCAGGCGAAATTTATTGAATTAGTCCCTATTGCCAACTCTCTTAAAAAATTAGTAAAAGCTGAATTGTGTAAAAAATACAAGCTTGACCAAAATACGTTAAATCATGAGCAAGAAGAGTTAGTGGAAACATTGACCAAATGTATCGTCGTCAATGAAAGTCCTGACGATTGGACGTCTAAAACCGCGAAGATGTATATTAAGGAACCAAAGATAATTAGCGATGATATCGGTAATGTTATCGATGATATTGCGGTGTCCCACGATTTATCGGGTTGGAATGCCTCTCTGGCATACAAATGTATAGTATAAAACGTTAGATTTTAAGTGTATTGCATTAATCATGCCTGAAACAGAAAAACTCTTTTCTAAATTTACCTCAACCGCAAAAGTTTTGACGAGTACGCCAGAGAACTTTGCGGAAGCGTCTTTGGAAAATTTAGCTAATGTTTTCAGTGAAAAAATTGTAGAAGATATTCAGAGAAACCCAGATTTACTATTTATCGCCTCGACTCTTCTTGAAATAGGTTATGCAAATAGAAACGGCGATGCAATTATGCCGTATGATTTTGTGCCGATATCCGATACTTTTAAAATGAAGTATATCGATTTGGAGCATAAGAGAAGCGATATAGTTGGGTCTATTAATGAGTGCGGGTTTACCTCCAATGGGATATATGTACAAAAAGATCTTGTTTCAAGACTCGTTGAATTGGGCGAAAGAGTTGAATTTGTTATTGGCGGCTATCTATGGAGGGTTGTTAATAAAGAATTATGCCAATTTATTGAAGAATCTTCTTCTTTAGAAGACGGAAGGGCGTCTACCTCATTTGAAATAATGTTTGAATATTATGACATTTGCGTGAGCCCGACCTTACGTGTTTTGGATGGAAAAATTTACGCCAAAGGTAGCAAAGAATTTAAACAATATAATTCAACTCTCAAATTTAAAAAAGGTTCGGGTAAAGTTGGGGATCTAAATGTCTTTCGTATCTTGCGAGGTCCTATTATTCCCGTTGGAGCCGGTTTAGTGGCGAATCCAGCAAGTGGTATTAAGGGTGTTTTGGCGCTTTACGGCACCGTCGTTATTGAAGAGGAATCCGTTGAACAAGAAACTGTAGACCACGAAGAAGAGGTCCCAGTTCCGGAGATCAAGAATAATGATGAAGAGCGGAACGATAATAAAGAAGAAGATGATGGCGAAAAGGGTGAAAAGCTAAAATTATTTACTAAAAAAGCTCTTTTCGACGGTAAAATACCCGAAGAAATGTGCGACGCCAATATAACTTCTTTTACTAATACCGTCATTTCTAACAATATTAGAATACCGAGTATAAATATAAACGATTTAAGTGTAAACACTAAAACAACAACTATAGAAAAAATTAGCAACATGCCGATTACCATTAAGAAAGTTGAAGACATCCAATCCAATTGGACTGAACTTCAGAAGCCCGAAGCACAAGCCTCGGTTGTTACCGAATTTATCAAAACTAAGCTAGAAGAGGAATCTCTTCGTTACGCTCAAGAGTTAAAAGCCAAAGAAGACGCGATTGCAAATGCTGAAACCCAAAAGGTCGCCGCTGATGAAAAAATTGCTAATCTTGAAGCCGCTCACGCTAGTTTACAGGCGAAATTAAGCGATTTAGAACAAAAGCAAGCCGCCGCTGATGCCCAATCCGCCTTTGATGGCAGAATGGCTGAGGTCGAAAACGAATTCGAATTAGACGAAGAATCTGAAAAGATCATCGTTGAAGAGGTCAGAGAACTTCCAACCGATGAAGCGTTTGCCAATTGGTTCGATAAGAAGAAAAAACTTCTAAAAGACAAGAGTAAGAAAGCAGTCAAGGAAAAGAAAGACAAAGCCGAAGCTGCTAAAGCCTCTGCAATCGCCGCTGGTGTAAAACCAGAAGCTTTTGCTGGTGAAGAAATCAACTTTGTTGAATTTCTATCCAATCTTAAAGAAGTAACCGCGAATGACGCCGTTACTAGTGTTGTTACACAGACACCAAATCTCAAAAACGAGATTCAGGCCAAATTCGCGAATAAAACTACCATTAATGGTAAAAAATTCAAGAAATAATAGATTTCCATCACAATTATATATAAAAAAATATTTTTTAGTGTATTAAATATCAACTATTCATAAGGATAAAACAAAATGTTACAAAACTTTACATATGCTTTACCGCTACGTGATTACTCTGATCACGATCTTCTCCAGTTCTACTCTCTAAATGGAACAGGCATGGGCGGTCTCTTCGTCATCGCAGAAACGGGTAATCAAAATCCGGTTCTCACCGCAGGACGCTATACCAATACCTCTGTAGGCGCTGCTTACGAAGGTACTACATCACTCCGTTACGAAAACCCACGCAAGGTTAGATTGGCTGGCTCTGGCGACAATCAATACAAGGTACTTGGCCTCATGCTATTTGGTACCGTTGAAACCGATGGAAACGGCCAAAGACTTATCCTCAACCCCAATCTTGCTAAAGAAATCGGTTGCGTGTATTCAGGTCAGACCACCCCTATCGCGTCTGCGGGTTATTTCCGTCTTCAGTTCGGCGCTTCAACTGGTATTCCAATTCCCGGCTTTGTCGGTATTATTCATAATACCCAACCCGGTAAGATTGCTTATGTCGATTCCGCGAACGTCTCTGACAAATCGCTAATCGTATGTAAGGTTCTCTCCAGCTCTGGTTCTGCTTTCGGTGGATATGCTGATGTTCAGCTAACACTTGGCTAATCATTAAGTACGGTTTATATAAAACTTAACTAAAAAGAAATTTAAAAATGTCTAAATATCAGATCAATATCGAACAAGACGCAGATCTTTCAAAGCTAATCAAAGGTCTTGGCTCCAGAAATAGAGCTGAGTTCGATGCAGCGATGGAAGCTGTTGCGGCTTATATCGGTGAAGTTATTCTACAGGTTGTAGAACAATCTCCGGTTATCTCCAACCTTTACACGACCGTTACCTACAATGAAGGTTCCGCTCCCTCACTACCCCTCGATGTATACTATGACATCAAGGATAAGAACTACCTCCAAGTTTGGACTCAGTCCATGCCCGGTGGTTTAGCCACTAACTTCGTTCACGGTTTGAACGAACTAATGGTTGCATGTTACGACATCATGAGCGCGGTTTCTATGCACAAGCGCTATGCTCGCGAAGCACGTCTCGACGTTCTTGCCGCGACCATGGAACGTATGGCACAGGAAATCCTAGTTGTACAGGAAACGAATGGTGCTAATATCCTATTCGCAGCTGTTGCTCAAGCTCGTTATAATGCAGTCGGCGGTGCTTCAACCCCACAGGTTATTCGTTCGGCTGTCGCTAACATTTTCCAGATGGACGATTTCAATCGTATCATCACTCTCCTACAGAGAATCCGCCCATCATGGGTCGGTGGAACGCCTGTTGGTGGTAACACAATCTCACACCTCATTGGTTCACCTGAGTTCCATGAGCAGCTAAGATCAATCGCTTATCAACCTCAGAATACCCGCGCTGGTTCTTTGGCCACTAACGGTGCAACCGCTCTAGCGGCCCCTGATGCTGTTCGTGATAATATCTTCACTACCGCTGGTAATCCTAATTTCTTCGGCGTTGAATTGGTCAACGTCTTCGAAATGGGTGTTGCTCAACCATACAATCAGTTGTTTGCTGATTACATCGGTGCTACAACCTTCCAAGGCTACGGTGGCGGCTCTAATGCTGTTTTCTCTCCTACAACCGAAGAAGTTGTGCTAGCTCTATCTCTCAACTCGAACCGCAGAGCGCTAACCCGCCTTGTCGAACGTGGTGCGGAAAATGGCGCGACCTTAACTGTTCGCCCTGATGACTCATTCCCAATGAGAGCCGATAAGATCGGTTTCTATGGTTCTCTTCGTGAAGGGCGCGTCAGTCTTGACAGCCGCCATTTGGCTGCAATTGTATTCTAGTTCTTACTAAATAACAATTTGTAAAAGATTGTAACATTATTGAAGGCCGAGTTAACTCTCGGCTTTCTTTTTGTATTATATCCATGGCACATAGCAACAATAACAGAATTTAAAATGAATGGCTGGAATAATTTGGGAAGATTGCGAAGATATTAAATTAATAGAGTTAGTTTCTTTAGGGAAATATACATTTCAAGAAATGACAGCTTGGATGTCAAATAGAACAGCAAGTGCTTTACAATCAAGATCCTCTATTTTGGGGCTTCAAAATAACTATCAATGGCATCAATATGAATTTGATAAAAATTTCTTCGAGACGCCGAATAATAGAAATTGTTTTTGGGCTGGATGGTTGGCCGCAGACGGCAACTTCGAAAATTATTGCGGGGAAAGATATGCTCTAAGATGGTCTATACACCAACAAGATATCGAAATGATGGAGTTATTTAAATCGGACATAAAGTTTACTGGGCCAATAACTAAGTTCACGAAAAAATTAAAAACGGGGGTGTTATCGCCACATGCGGTTATTCGGATTAATCAGGTGGATATTCAAAAATACCATTTGTATAAATGGGGAATGATCCCAAATAAGACTTACCGATTACCTCCCTCAATTTTAGAAACATTGGAACTAAAACTGGCTTTTATCGTCGGCTATATTAATGGGGATGGCTGTATAAATTATTACAAAAGTAAAAAGGGGAAAGAAAACTTTTGTATTAAATTTACTAATTCGTCGTTGCAAATTCTTCAGTGGATTAAACAGATTGCGGAAGATTTCAACTTTCCGAAACTTAAAAATAAAAAGAAGCCAATTCGAAAGATCGGCAAAACAAATTGCTATGAAGTAGTCTTTAATGGTTTGGAAGCCGCTTCCCTATTCAAACTCTTAAAAACTGTACATGTACCAAGTCTGGCGCGAAAATGGGAAAACCCTGAAATCTTAGAATATATCGAAAGAATTTTAAAATAAATATATAAGTTTATAACGAAGTGGTGTATTGTATATTGCTAACTAGAATTTTAAGGTAAAAGGAAAATATAATATATGGCAAAGAAAATTAAGATCAAAAATCAAATCGTTAATCCAGCCGTAGCTTCCGCTACATCAAAAACAGTTCCGGCCCCAAGCCATCGCCCCCGTAAAGTAGTTATAGGCGAAACCCCCGCGCCAACGCCGTTTACAAAGAAACAGCAAACGCATGGTAACATTGAAGAGGGTCCGGCTATCTTCGCTTATTTAAAGGGGCGAGAGTTTCCGTATACAGAAAAGACACTTAAGGAATATCAATTGTCATTAGCTAAGATGAGTAAGAATCAGCTTCACGAAGAAATGATGAAGGTAAATTTGATTCCGAATATTACCGAAAGAACCGAAATCGTTCTTAGGCTTGAAAAAGCTTATCTTGAAAAACAAGCGAGTTTTCTTCTTCGCTATACGAAATCAGCAATTCCCGCCAGTGACGGCGGTATTGATGCAGATCGAGCGGCAAGTATAATTTCAATTCTTAATCGATAATCAAAAGGGCTGAATGTTTCAAAACATCGGTCTTTTTAGTGTATAATTACTACTATGAGTTGTGAGTATATTTTTGCATTAAGTACAGGTATCTGGCTAGAAATTGACGGCCCGTCTTCGATATCCGTTGCGTCAATTTCGGGAAGGCTCGTATCTTCTGGATTTCTTGGGCAATTAGATACACGGATAAATGGTTGTCATACTGTTGTTTCGGGATGTATCCAGCCTCCATTGAATATTGAAGAACAGGCTATTTACGAATACATGTATTTAGCCGGTTACTATAAAAAAAGATCTCTACAATCTTTTGGTAGCGCTTCTCCAGATAATCCAATGGCGGGCATCGAGTGGACTAGAATTCAAGAAAACGATAGCGTTGTCTCCAGAGCAAACCCGAACGAAATTGCAAAATTCTGGAGAACGCTCTATAATGATGCAAATATTGAAGTTAACCGCCTAGTTGATCTTTATAAGAGAAACCGTTCTGCGGCTTCATCGGTAGACTATATTACGATTAATCAGTACGGCGGTAATGGCGTAGACGGTGGATCGAGAAATTATCCGTCTTCATAATAAAAAGACATTGTGTTTAGATACAACACACACAGCGCTTTAATTTCATCAGGGGACATTACATCGTTACAAACTGGCGATGGAGATATCCTTCAAATTAGCCGTGTTCAAGATTGCACCATTGGTTTTGAAACACCAACGGATACGATCACATTTCTTGATACTAATATTGAGCTAGTGAGATTACAAGTTCCAACGGTAAATGTCACCTTAGAATATTTGACTACGAATGGCATGAACGAAAGAAATATTGGATTTGTTACCAATGGAACTTCGGGTGCATTCATAAAATTAGATCAAGAGAGAAATTTCTACTTTGTAGCCCAACAGGATAGCCAAGATGCTGCGGGCGGCAGTCTGGAAGCGAGGAACGTTTTGGCGGTTGGCAATGCACTTTTGCAAGGCTATACCTTTTCGGCGGCGGTTGGGGATTTTGCCCGTTCGACTTTAAACTATTCCGCTTTAAATATTTGTGTCAACGAAGGAAGTACTGGTTTGAATCCAGCTTTATCTTATACCGATGGGAGTGTTCTACCGGGAACCTATGCTCTACCCATAATCACGTCTCAAGTCACGGTCAATAGCCCGAACCCTGCCGATGATGTAACAGCAATTCACTCGAAAGACATTCTTTTAACGTTCTCTTCGGGCGCGGGAATGGGAGTCAATCTTTCGGGTTACTACGGTTGTCAATTGCAAAATTTTAATCTTTCGGTGTCGCTGGAAAGAGAATCGGCTATATCGATGGGGCAAAAGTATCCGGCATCCAGATCTATTGTTTATCCAATTACGATTGAATTACAAGCGGAAGCGCACATTGATCGTTTTACAAAAGAATGTTTGCGCCAATATTTTTGCGATGTGGAACAACATAGCGTTACAATAACACTTAAACAGCCTTGTTCCGAACTGGTTGCCTTCGAAATTGGCCTTAATAATCTTCGCTTAGCGAATCAATCTTTCGTTGCAACTATCGGAGAAATCGATGTTGTAAACTTTACTTGGCAAGGGGTCATTCGTTCAGCTTTCGATACCGGAGCGAATTTGTTTATTACCTCTTACGAGGGAACTGAATTATGGATTCAGGAAAGTTGTTTTCCCGTTACGGGAGTGGATATCAATGGAGATTTCTATTTTACGTCGGGCTGTTTCTACAGTAAATCTTTCGTTGAAAACATATTCCAGTACGGAACATAATTCATGGCGGATCTTCCTTTCAATCCTTTCTATAACGGGTATACGACAAGACAAAATATCTTAGCGTATGTCGATGGCCCCGATAATGTAGGGCAAGTTTTAACTTCTGGACAATTTTACTCTGGCCGTTGGGGAGGTTGGTATAGTATCGCGTCTCAATCATTTAAATATGCCAAAGCGTCGAACAACAGTTTTAATCTTACGGTAAATAGCGACGGAACCAATTTTGGAAATCTAATACCGCCAGCGACATCGAACATTCTTCGTATATCAAATGTCGGAATGGCATTTGATGAAAACGCGAATCCTGTGATGTCATTTCAAGATAACGGAGATTCTAATGTGGGATTTTTTAACCCGCCTTTGGTTACGGTTGCTACAACCGGATTAAGTCTCCAGTTTTCGGGAAAAAATGCCGTCTTGTTTGCAACGGTTCAAACGAACTATCCTTATGGAATTCCAAATTTTCTATATAAAAGATATCAGACAGGCGACGTAGCTTGTTATTACAGTATTGAAAATGATAAAATTTATTCTAGATATAAAAGTGAAAATTTCGCCATTCAGCGCTTAATGTCTTCTGGCGTTCCCAATAGCGGAATGGCATTTGCAAATATTAATGTCTATCCATTTATCGATAGAACGAGTCAAGAATATCCGCCGTTTCGAAAAGTATACTCGTCGATTTCCGCCGATGGAAGAACTTTAAGACTAATACAGGGCGCTCCAACAATCAATTTTGCCGCTGATACATTCCAAAATTATCTTAGTGGAGAAGCGCCAGCGGTTTTGGTTTCGGGCTATGGAAGATGGATCGTTTCGACTTTATTGGGTGCCACAGTTGGGAGACAATTCACCGCGCAGCCTCGGGTGCAAGACGATTTTGAAGCGTATTCGTCCGGAGAAATAGCTAATTTAATCAGCGGATATCTCGTTTACCCTCAGATTACAGTTCCGACAACCGGGAGGGTATACGTGCAAGGCTTACTCATTGAACCCTATACTGGTTATGCAACGGGGTATGATACTACTTTCGATAAAGGTTTTATAAATTTTAAAACGATTGTCGTCGCCACATCGGGGAGGTCTTATGACCCCGATTTATATTTCTTTGAGGGGTATGAAAATTATGCGTCGGGTTTAAGAAATACATTTCTTAGCTTCATCACTGGAAAACAATATAATGGTGTAAATGGAAGCGACGGGAGATCTTTTGCGGGATGGTCCCCATTGCAATTTTTAGGTATTCTTAGCGGGCTACAAAATCTGGGACTTGGACCCGCGCCTTTTACCGGAAGCGGGAGATTGAACATAGGAAATAACGATTTGATAACGAGAAATTATGTAGGATATCCCTATAAGGGAACCGGTATTTTCTTCAACAACAATGTATTTTCTTGGCAAAGACCTTTGGACCCCATTACCGATTTTACAGTTGAAATTGCCGCTTGGCCTAGTGGTTGGGCGACTTCAGATGCGAAAATTATTGAGGCAAATCCTGTCGCTGGTTTTTCCTTGGGGAGATATTCCACAACCAATAATGTCGCGTTTATACTAAATAATGTAACTCACACGGGCACATTTTCACTAGGTTTAAATGATTGGAATTTCTTATCGTTCTCTAGGAGTGGCGGCGTTGGTTCTCTCTATTGGAGCGGTAATCTTATGAATACTTTTCCAGTCAGCACGGGCGCTATTACGGGCGGCGTTACGGTTAGTTTCGGTAAAAACTTTACCTCAAACAGTCAAAGATTTCTTGGATACCTCGACGAATTTAGATTCTGGGATACGGTCCGAACCACCGGAGAGATTTATCGAGATTGGAATATTTTAATAAATCCACAACCTGATTTGATAGGCTATTTCTCGTTAAGAGACTACTCGTCTTAAACCTCCCCCGGCTAAAGCCGAGGGATTCTGAATCAGTGAATTGTTCTGCGGATGCAGAGCAATGCTCACGCGTATCGTTCGACAATGAGCGAACTGATTCGAAGCTTACAAGTAAAAAACGGAGAGTAAATAATTACACCCTTGGGTTTCTGTAAAGGAATTCCGCCCGCAGTAAAATCGTGGGTATACGGAGTTCCAGAGCTAATCCAAGTGTTATTTGGGTAGGCCGTGCCGCCAGCCATTTGGCGAGTCGCCAAAACATTTGGATCTGAAGTCTGGGTGATTCCTGCCGGGGTCGAATCCATAAAGGCGAAATTGATTCTGTTTGTGGAGGGATTGTATTTCATTCCAACCCCGTTTAAATTAGTAAAGCCCGTATTGTTTTGAGGCAAATAACTGTTACCGCCCGGCCTACCGGGGAATGTGGGGGCCGCACCCACGGTATTGGATCTAAAGACTCCGGTAAAATTTCCAGAAGTGCTAACGGCACCAACAAAGAATTCGTAGTGAATAGCGCCGTCTTCTAGTAAATAGCCAGCTTGAGTAGCCCTTACTTGAAAAGTAGAGGGAGATTGGTATGGATCAGTTGTTAGGCCGACAAAGGTTGTTCCGTTACTCGATCCATTGGCATTTGGAACGCCATAAAATTCTCGAATATTCCCCGTCCAACCAATAAACCCCATCCAATAGTTGTTAGAAGGGTTGCCAGCAGCCAAGTTCTCAACGAAGGAATTGGCAAGAAATTCATTATTACCCGTGACACTAACAATAGACAAAGCCATCCCCATGCGGATTTCCGTCCAATCATCGCCAAAATCGAAAGGATAGATAAGTGCCTCGCGAGGCTCTAAAATAAGCATTGTGTCGATCAGAGCGCCCGTTTGACCAAACTTTTTTTCGAAAATTATCGCCATATTATGTTATAAATACACTATTTTTTGAGGAGGTTATTGATATCTTTCTACTACCAAAGAATGAATTCTTGACCTACTAGAAAAATAAGGCGAATAAATAAACGCCGAATTAAGCTCGTTCGGGAAGTATCCAGTCATTGGTTGGCCTTGTATAAAGGAGGCGTTTAAAGAAGTGCTGATCAAACGTCTGCAACTAAAAACGCTATAGTCTGTTGTAAGTTCATCTGGACTAGAGTTTTGAGTGGTCGATAACCATCCGGTTCCGCTATAATTACTACCCCTTCTGAGGGTAATGCAATTAAATTTGGCATAAAGTCCGGCACTCGCCGCCGATGTAATCATGGTTCGGGGACCGTTTGCGTTAGTTACTCCATTGTATACGGTTCTTCCGCTGTAAGCGATTCCGTTATTGGCCACCCCACTGACAACCGCTAATCGGGCCGTTCCATTAAAATTGAAATAGTCAATATTTCCTTGGATACTATGTAGTAATCCCGGAATAGTTGTACACCCCGCGAAAACAACTCCAGTTTCTCCATTATATGGCAGTCTAAAAGAAGAATCTTTGAACCCAATAAAAAGCTGCCCTTGTGGGGAATTGTCTGTAATCGAATCATTAAATGCTCCGGGATAATTTTGATTATCATTTCCGTTTTGTGTTTGACTGACAAAAAAGCCCATACGAAGCTCTCTCCAATCACCGAAGTCGAAAGTATATAAAAGAGCTTCTCTCGGTTCTAATATAACGCATTTTTCACCTGATGCGACTGATTTTAAGAATATCGTTGCCATAATTTTGTTTTTTAGAGTTTTAAATAACCGATTAATCCCGCTGAATTAACGATAGAACCCGTTGCTCCAGAGGCAATTTCGTCTCGTGACCTCACGTAGTTCCAAATCCGAACTTCATCGATCCATCCCTGATATTGTTGAGAATTTCCATTAGTCATACGACGGCCAATAAAATAATCCCAATTGTTCAAAATCGTAAAATTAATTTGTGGCCCCGAATTTCTTCTCATCCCGCTGATATAAAAAGTTCCGCTTATACCGCTTTTCACAAACGCAACGTGTGTCCATGATTGCTCGGAAATTGAGACATCACAATTGAAGGCGCTTCCGGTAACACCAGCCCTAAGAAAGTCCGTGCTCGCGTTTCTACTTACAGTAAAACCAGATTGGCTATTGTGGTCGATCAATCTCGCATCAGCATCTCCCCAACCACTGCGTCTCATTTGGAATTCAACAGTAAAGTCATTGATAGCAGCCGGGTCTTTGTACAACTGTAAAAAAGTTCCGTTCCGCAAGAAAAGTCCCGATTCTTTATTATTATAACCAAGCCGAGTATTTCCTGCGCGATCCCATCCGCCAGTGAATATAAGACCCGACCCCGTGAATGTGGCTGGGGGCGATGCGCCGTGATTAACAAAACTTGTTCCCGTCACAATAAATACGGGGGGTATCCAACCCCAAATAGTCGTACCGGTTCCAAAATAAGGCATTGGCCCCGATGCTGTCCAGCCCGAATAAAGTCCGGTGAAAATTAAACTATCCCCTGTAACAATAGGATATTTTCTCCAATCATCCATTATAAACGAGTAAGCATTAAACGCCTTTCCTGTTGTATATAAGGGAACGGGTAGAGGATTAAAAACGCCGCTATAGTCGGTCGTAAAACCAGTCAGAGCGCCAGACGCATATTGGTCAAAAGGCTCTACGAAATATGAACTTGCTAAGAAACTGGTTCCCGTTGAAAATCCAGTTCGTGGAAGATTAAACCCATTTTCGTATACGAATCCAGATTTATAAGTATCCCTAAAACCATCATTATATATATCAAAGGCTTCATATAAACCCGTATATACGAGTAAAGCAAGATCGCTTTGAGAAAATAAAGTAAAAGGAAATGGGATCATCTTACTTAAAGTCTTTCGATAGGATGGCGCGGATTACAGTCCCATCATAAGCGCACGTAAGGGTATCCCTCGCTAGGGTATCGGGTGTTAAAGTTGGAATTGTTCCACCGGGAAACTTAAATACCGTATTATAAGTCAATGCCCGACCGCCACCCGCGTCTTGGTCTATGAACCAAATATATGTTGCGCCAGCGGCTAGATTGGTTGGAGCACCTAATATTCGAGACCCACCTAGGGTAACTTGAAAAACATTTCCCGTTAAACAGTCTGTAGCGATTGTCGCAGCGTCAACTAGGTTAATAATACCTTTATTGATATTCGCACGAGAGGTTGTCGGACTTGTGACTTCCCTTAAATTACCCGTGATAGTGAGTAGATCCCCGCTGATCGTTATCGAATTAGATCCACGGAAAATCGAAAGACCGTGACCTGACCTTAAGATGTCGCCACTGATCGTAATCGTCTGCCCGTCTTGAGTATAATTTAAGAAACCCGTACTCTTTAATATAACCCCTGCTTCGATAAAAGGGTTATCATTCGAACGTATCCCAGTGACGCCAAGATTGGTTCGCATTACAATCGGCCCATAGATAGGGCAACCGCTGACACCAAATGAGTCGATGATTGAATACCATAACTTGTACGCTCCCGTCATGCGATGGGTGATAAATCCCGCGACGGATTGACTTTCACCGCTCTTATTTTGAAAAGTCGGAGTTAAATCGGGAACATCGTTGCTGTACCAAAAGTAAACCCCACTAATGTCTGTATCTCTGGGATCAGGGTCAATGTTATATTGAAACCCACCATTCGCACCATAAAAACCTGAATTTATAGGGGATCGCGGAGCGGGATTGGTAATATTGATTGCACCACCGACAATTGTAGAGCCGAAAATGTCGCTAGTTTCCACTTGAAACTTCCAAGTTCTCAAGCGCCCCCCGGTGAAATTATAAATAATTCCTGTAGGAATATCGAAGTGCGTAATACTTGGATCTTCAACAATGTAAGGTTGGGAAATTTGAGTCCCGCCAACGGTCATTGCAGTTAATCTATATGTATCTAAAAATTGAACCTTTGGATCAGGATTTCCATTTGTATCGTAAATAGTGTCCCATGAAATTCCGGGTTGAACACCGAAATAACCCGTTGTAATACCGGACGAGTTGGGTGAAACTGTATTTGGATCTCCGTTAAAATAAACCGATAAACCAGTAACAACGGGAGGTCCGCCTACAGGATTTGTTGTAGGAACAACATAAAAACCAGAGACGAATGTTGACTCCTTACCTCCGTAAGAGACTGCCCCTAGAAGGAAATTATGCCTTCCAGTTTTAATTACTGGATAAGTTGTATTTCGAGATTGGGGATTCGCAAAGTTAATCCAGTTCCCACCGTGAACTTGACCAGATACGCGATAATATGCTAAAACGGCGGAAGCAGAACCAGTCCAATTTAATTGTATGTAAGCGAAATAGTCGTTATTATTGAGCAACCCTGTAACTGGGGTAACACTAAAGTTAGATGGTGGAGTAATCGCCGTTCCATCCCCGGTATTCGCGGGTAAAGACTGAACTGAATATGAGCGTTCGATGGAATAGTTAATGCCAGTTGAGTATTCCAATCCTAAAATTTCAAGCGTTCCGGGTTTCCCCTCAGAAGTCGCCAAGCAACGATATAGAAGAGATTTGTCCGCGACGGTCGCGGCATCACCCGACGCCGAAATAATAAAGGTTGTCCCTTTATTTAACTCTATCCCGAAACCAGCATTCGCGGTAATCGTACTATAATTGCCGGGGGTGTTTAAAAGAAGTCTCGTTTGGATTTGAGAATTTCTAATCAAAGGAATTTGGGAAGACCCGGTAATCTGGTTCGGATCATCTAAATTACCAGTAGGCGTGATACAAGAAAGATTATATGAAAAACCAGCGTCTAAAGTTATAGTTCTATCAAGGGTAATAGCTGTTTTATCAACACTAAAATCGATAATTCTTCCACCCTGTTGTTTATTAAAACGATAGTTGTCATAAACGGAAAAAACATCGCCGGGACGAAGATAGTTTCCATATTGTCCGACAGAGAATGTAATGGTTTCAGTAATTAACCGCTCCGTTTGGAGAATCCATGAACCCAAACGATAAGCTTGACCTTTAGATGTGCAAGCGAATGCGGTAACTTCCTTTTCAATATACCCATAGCGTAAAATACCCTCTTGATCTTCGATTCTTTCAATTGCTTCTCGATAAAGGTCTGAGGGATCAGTATATCGAACGATTATAACAGTTGACCGAGTATTTTTGGCAGTATCGGCGTATTGAAAAGACCCATTTACAATATTGGCGTTTGTGTAATTATAAACTGGGCCTTTATCGGAATTTTGAGTGGCGAAAATCTTGCCATTCGCAAAATACATCATTCCACGAAATGCTGAAACTATATTTTGAAGTAAATCGTAGGCTTCGGTTCTTTGTTGTAGAGAACAATTTACGGTGTATCGAGGTTCTGATCCACCCTTTCCGTTATCAACCATTTCATCGCAATGCTGGGCGATTTCATATAGGCTCCATTTATCAACCCATTGTGTCGCAACGTATTTTCCCAAACCGTATCGTTTATTGGTGATTAAATCATATAAAATCCAAGCGGGGTTATTGGTCCATTTTAAAGTCGAATCAAAGGTTCCATTCCAGACTGAAGGGTAAACGGCGGAAGTATAGGTTCCGTCAGAATTTATAACTGTTGGTGTATATCCTTGCGGAACCTGAATTTGCGCCCCATCTAATTCGTATGCTCTTGAAGGGATAGCGGGAAATTGTTCTGCGTCTAGTATAGTGCCAACTAAAACAGACGTTGGGTAGCTGAGAGAACTAGAGGAGATAACCGAAAGCGATTCAAAATATAATTCATTTTGGGTTTTAATAGATAAAATATTGTTTGTAGTTCGCCTAACTCTAACCCTCCAAGAAAGATTGCTTTGTGTCGGTAAACCCTTGGGAAGAGTGTGGATTGTTTGTCGGACATACGCAGAAGTACATTTGCCGATGATTGAATATTCTCCTTGTTGTACCCAAGCTGTTTCGGCGACAGCAATATCTACCGCATATTTGATCTCGAAGCCATTTGTATTACCCTTGTCATCTTGGGTTAGTAATGCTGGGACTCTAACGGAAACTTTAATCGAATCTGCGTCAGGATAGGTGTTGGTGTTTAGAGTTGCTACAACACTTGTTGCGATGCCTTGATTCACTGGGGGTTGAAACAATCTAACATTACCGCCAACGGGAATTATGTTTTCGATTTTTTCAAAACTAGAGATCGGCGCTTGATCGGTTGTGCCAAGTGTATATCCAAGACTAAATCCCTGACCGGATACGTTATAATTGTATGTGCCGTCTAAATTTCTGACCCGAAGATCGTTATAGAATACTGAGGTAAGAGGGTCAGAACCGTATACCCCCGATTGAACAACGAAACCCTTAATCTGACCTTCTCCGACCAGATCTAAAATCTTAATTTGCTGTTGAGAAAATAATGTATTCGGCGCTTCATATGGCGGAGGCGGTTGAGCCGGTTGTTTCTTTTTACTCATTAGTCTTGATACTGAACGCCGCCACCATCTAAGACCGTCTCAGTAACGGAACCGATTTGATTGGTGTTGGTTGTTGAACGCTCTTGGGTATTCGTCGCCGCAGAAATCGGCATCGGTGATACTAAAGTTCTCCCATATATGATACCAACGGAGCCGCCCTGAGCGACCGCGTTAGCGTTTCCTTGGAATAAATTGGAACCGCCATCATCTACCGCTCCACTTGAACTAGTATCAAATTTTGGAACAGGCGTTAATAATTGCATAACGCCTCCTAAAATTAAAGAAGCTGCCAAACCGTAACCAATAGTTGCGGTTCCAGCGGAAATAAGAGCATTGGCACCAAAAACACCGGGGGTGGCGGCACCCCAAGTGACAATGATAAGAACGATTCCAACGACAATTTGCAGCCAAGGACTATCCCCAGAACCTTTGATGGTCGGCATAATATATATATCAGATGAACCGATTGGGCCGCTTGACTCATTTCTGACATCAATAATATTTTTTTTACTTTGAAGGCCGATCTTATAATAGCGTTTAGCACCTTCTGTGGACATATATTTCATAAACTCACCCTTGGTGTTTACGTCGATAGCACGTAAAGCTTCGCGAACTGTGTCTACGTCAAGTTCCCATTTGCGTCCAAATAGTTTTCCCAATTTACCTTCTAAATATACAGTTCTTAACATACCTTTTACCTATTCAAATGGAAATACACTTAAAACAAGCTTTTATGTCTTAAAACTTTGGAAAGTTTACTTAACATTCTCGCTTCGATCATCGCCGTTTGAGAAAGCTGCCTGATCGGATGATGAATCATTTTAGAATTACCAATAAAAATACCGAGGTGCTGTGGATAAGCTCTCATAGAATTAAACAGTAAAACATCATGTTTGTGCAATATTGTTTTTGTATTTGTTTCTATAAATCCTTCATCAGCAAATTTTAATAACATTTCTTCATTATCGCTATCTTCATAACTTTCATCTCTATCATAGTCTTTAATTAAAATACCAAAGTTTTTTTGATAGTAGTGACGAACTAAACCCAGACAGTCATTAATCCCCCAATCAAATTGAACACTTTCTATTTTATGCTCTTTAGAGAGTGGATAATACTCCAACCATTCTCCGGTTTCATGAACAAAAAGATACACTGGAAGCATCATTATTTCAGATAGTTCCTTATCGTCATCAGAAAAAGCAATTTTTTGACCAATGGGGTGACTATGAAAAATTCCGTAAGGGATACTCCATTTGGCGGCGTCTAAGTAGTCTTCGGCTGAAATTTCAAAATGATTAATCTTATCAATTGAAATATTTTGACATTTAATAAAATGGACCTTACCGTTTCCGCAGGTAATTAGACCGCAAGCCTCTTCATTTAGATTTAGTTTCGCATACTCAATTGCTTCATTTTTGATTCTAGTATTCATTTATTGAATCCTCGCTCTCGAAACTCCCGGAAAAAAGCCACCTCTTAAAATTGCGCTGCCGGGGAAATGTAATCGGCAACCGAGGGGACTCCGAGAGCAGGCATCGACTAACCACTTGCTGGGAGCGCGTAGGGGGCTGTTTTCCGCACCAGTAATACTTCCACCCCTGCACACAAAGAAAGTGCGGTCTCCAGAGGTTTGGGGTAGCGTGCTATCGATGTAGACGTAATCCCCCTCAACATAGGTCGTCACTGCATTCCATTGACCTTTGTCTTGTAAACCAGAAAGATTCCACCCCGAACCCACAAACGCTTTATTATTTTGGTCCGTAACGGGAATACCAATGTACTTACAGGTTGAAGCATCTCTAAATCTGAATGGGCATACTAAAGCTAAAACTTGCCTATTTGGTAATTTTGCACCATCAATTTCTAACACAGTAGCTAATTCAAATTGTACGAATTGAGAATTTTCCGTTACTTTTCTATTAATAAAGAAAATATCGTCAACATAGGCGGTTGTATCTGGAGTGCCAAATGGGTTTACGCCACCCTTAAAATTTACCGCATCAATGAATCGAGAGTATACTTTACGCCTCGTTACTTGAGCGCCAACAAGGTTATCAAAATTATATAATATTGTAGATAATGCTCCGCCAATATTTGAAACAGTTAGTTTTGGTCTTGGCAAAGAACCCTTGCCGTCAATTTCTACCGCTTCGATAGCAATTGGAAATTGTTCATAAGCTTGGCTATTAAAAGTTATTCGCCCTCCAACTTCATTGGAGCCATTAACAAAATAATAAATATCAGCTACGCCAAGATTCGTTCCGTCTAGTTGGAATAACTCCAACAGTGAGGAAGGTACGAATTTTGATTCTTCTGAATTAACAATTGTTTTCGGCATTAACTACACTATAGTAACGGTTTCAGAACAAAAAGCAATTAACTTATATCAAAAACTTGAACAACGTCTACGGAAGCGTCATTTATATTATATGACTGTGTCGAATAGCTAAAGCTTTTCGATATATATTTTAGACTTGGATTGTTAGTAAGTCTACCAACGGGCATCAATAATTGGAAGAGGTCAACGCCGCCTTTTTCTTCAATAAAGGTTTGTATAGCAAGAGTTTCCTTATCGGAACGACCTTGAAACGCAAGTTTCCACATATTAATATTATTATTAAGAGATACTCGCGCCCTTTGGCTATAGCCATCACCTAGTTGGGCTTCAATAACTTGTGAAGTATTTTCTAAAGAAGTCGAATAAGATGGTAAAAAATTGAAACCCGTTGTCCAAGCCGGGTTCATTAAACCATTGATAGTCCAAGCAACCGCGCTAGGTAGGGAGTTCACGCCGGGAGATAGAAATTGAACAAATCCGCTTCCAGCATTAAGAACCATACCCGTATAATCAACCGTTTCGATAAGACTCCCTCTTTGGAAATCAGGGAAAAGTCCGGTTGAAGAAAAATACAAAGTTCCAAGATTATCTTGGCGTCCAAAAAAACTCGCTGTATAAGATGGCTTATGTAATGGAATATAACCAGAATTTAAATCCATCGTTGAAAAATATAATGTCGGATTGGAGATGCTAGCCCGAACTATATCATATTTATTATATAAAAAAATTGATGAGTATGCGTAAAATGTATTATTAGCCATTATCTATTATTTCCTTGACGGTTTAATTGTTGAAAGGTGCCACCGTTGCGATACTGATCGGCAATCGCCTCGTTAACTTTCTTTTCGATTGCGGAACTTAAAGCCAATCCAAACTCTTTATTTCGAGTCATATCACCATCAGATTGCAAAGAAGTTGATGTTTCACTTGTAACATCTCCTCCATTATTATTGATTGTAACGCTTATACTGACAACTGGACTACCCATAGAACCAGCCATATCGGAAGCTGAAACATTCGGGATGGGGCCTCCGTCGGCAGCAAATGATACAGGAGTTGATATTGCAGAAATCGGTCCACCATTGAAACGATGGACGGGTGTTTGAGCAAACTCAGATGTAGCGCCGCCGTATGCAAACTTAGGCATTGAAGCCATTGGTGAGGCATAGTTAGGGATGCTATTAGTAGCCATACCACCACCAGAGAATCTACGAGTCGCGGGAGCGGCACCGAAAGAAGCTATTGAACTTTGATCGGGTCCGAGATAGGCATAACGATCTTGGGAAAGATTGGTATTTACCAACTGAGCCTGTTCTTGTTCCAATCTAATTCTTTCAGCGGTAATTTCTTCATTTGTCATCGCTCGACCCTCAGATGGAGAGTCGGAACCAGATGCACGAAATGCCAAGCCAAGAGCGACAGAAGCACCGAGCCCGAATAAAGCGCTCCTCAATGGGTTTGAAGCGGCTTTCGAAGCGGCAGCACCAGCGGCACTAGAACTACTTACAGCGGCACCGGAAGCGGCACTACTAGCAGCCTTTGCGGCGTTTGATTGTAACCCGATGCCTTTTAGGTAGCCTGCGTTTTGAGCGACTCCGCCTAGAACGCCGCCGCCGATTGCTCCGATTAAAGCGCCTTTTTTGCCGCCAGTGGCATAACCAAGACCACCGCCTACTAGGGCACCAAGGATTGCTCCACCAATAAATTTCTTCTGGACCTTGCCGCCACCATTTAAAGTGTTGAGCATGTCAGGACCATATTTATTAACAGAAGATTTTTTAATTACATAAGAACCAGATTGCAGGGAAGCTGGGACATCGTCTCTTAAACCAGAGCCACCAGAAACCATACCGTAAGAATTCATTCCCCTTCCACTTGATAAAGCGCCGGGAGCAAGAGTACCATTATTTAACTGATTAAGCATACTCGGTCCGAGAGTACGAGCGGTATTAGGATCTAATACATATTCCCCGCCAGTTAACATTGCAGGCACGCGGCCACCACCGGCAAATTTTGGAATATCACCACCCCGATTTCTTCCAATTGGACCACCTCTATACGCTTTCGCGGGTGCGCCTATAGGTGCGCCACCAAAAGCAGAACCCAATAAACGAGTCACAGCTTGACTAGCGAAGGCTCTCGCCGCGTCATTGAGCACATTCAGAACAAAATCTCGAAAGGCATCTTTCCCCGATTTTGCACCTGTGACGAAATCGCCAAAAGCCCCGCCAAGGTTATCTCGTAGAGAGGCCCCAACAATTCTACCTTCTTCGGCGAATGACTGTAAGTCTTCTTTGCCGGCTTTTAGACTCTGTCCGAAACCGGCTTTAAAAGTGTCGAATCTGGTCTCGGTGGCGGGTCCAAGAGGATCTCTACCGTCCACAGTAAGGGGTTTGAGGGCAACCGTACCGTTAGGCAAAACGCTTTCGATTGTACCGCTTAATTCGTTTGTCTTTTGGGCGAGATCCGCTGTCTCGGCTGTAGAATCTTTTTGAGCATTGGTATTGTTACCAACGGTATTATTCAAAATCCTAACAACCTTGTTAGAATCAGCGTTTATTTTAAGTTGAGCGCCGTCAATTTCCTTCGTGCGATTGATAACTCTATCTTCGGCAAGCGCTTTCCCGGCTTTAGCGGTGGTAATTCTATCTTGAGTATTCGATAATACTTTAGTAGGAACTCCTTCTTTTATCTGTTGATTCAGTAATTTTTCTAAACTATCAAGTTGAAGACTAAAATCACGAATCGAGGTTGCGTCTTCTTGCTGGGCATATAGACGAGCTAATTGTTCTAGTAAGCCAACGGCTTTAAAAGTATTATCGGCAGTTTCACGGATACCGGTAGTTAGAACCTGATCGCCTAGCGTGATCTTTCCGGATTTAAATAAAGCGTCAACGTTTGCTTTTGGATCGGCGTTTAAGAACTTCTGAGTTTCGGCCTCAATATCGATAGACAGATTATCGAGAGTTGCTATCAATCTTTTTCCAACCTCTCTAAGATTTTTATCGCTAGAACCAGAAAGTTCTTCCGCTGCGCCCCTGAGACTTGCGTCATCGGTTCCAACCTGTTTCTTCAACAGATCGCCGGAAATACCCGCTAGAGTTCCTTTCGCGGAAATACCTTGTAAATCCCTTTGGCGTTTTAAAGTGTTATCGCTTTGAGCAATACCTAGAGAATCCAAACCACGACTGAAATCTAATTGCTTGTTAGCGCGGAAAATGTCGCTACTAAATTTAGAAGAACCTTCGACCCGGCTAGTATTAAGAGAAGCGATGGTTTGTGCATCAAATCCACCCGAATTTAAGAACTTTTGCTGTTCGGCAATAGCATTTTGAATCGATTGGATTTTGTTGCTCTCTACGGCTAGATCGATCTGTAAACCTGTATTATTTTCAACTTGACGCAGCTGAAGAACGACCGCGCGAAGTTCTTTGGCTGTTGCGGAATTGGTGTCTCCAAAAACGGTTTTAATAATTTTCTCTAAATCAGAAGCGGAAGAGGCTCCCTGTATTGCTTCGGCTACGGAAGTACCAGTTTTACCAAAAGCCTGAGTCGCCCTTTCTCTACCTAGACTTGAAGTAAAGTCAGCGATGGCCGTCGAAAAACTCGATTGCCTTTCTTGGTTTGAAGACTCTATAGTCGAACGAAGATTTTCACTATTTTGAAGAGCCCCAGATTGTCTAGAATTTAGAGCGCCTGTATTTAAAGCGGCATTAATGTTTTCAGCACGGAATCTTTCGGCATAATTAAATAAAGCCGTACTTGCTAGTTGGAATTCCCTGATGCCTTCGACGGCTTTATCAAACTCTTTTCGAATATTGAGACTAGACGCCGCAAGAGCCTCGTTTGGGGCATCGCCTTTAGAGGCAGCAAAATTGGCTTGGGCGATTTTTGCAAACTCCGAAAGTGTTTTAGCAATATCTCCGGATTTGGAACCCCTTAACTGGGTAATGATTTCTTTTTGCTGATCCTCGGTAAGAGCCGTTTTATTTAGAATTTTTTCAAACTCCTTAACCAATCTTTCTATATCAACGATTCCACTCACTCTTGAATCTTTAGCGAAAGTGGCGGCGGAAGCCCTTGTTACGGGTCCCGAGTTAAATCTTTCTAAGGCTTTTTGAGCGGCGGCGGATTGTTGTTCAACCGCATTAAAGAATACAGAGAAATCTGTATTTTCATTAATATCCGGAGTCAATAAATTAATGGCAGTTTTTCTGGTTTCTACGGTTGGTTTTTCTCTAAGGGCGCTAAATGCGGCTACTGCTTGAGAGCGGCGATTTTCATTAGCCGCGTCTTTCGCAGCCGCTCTTAAGACTTCACCAATTTTTTCAACATCAGCGCCAGCCCTAGCTAACTCGCTACGAAATTGCGCTGGTAAATTGTTAGCAATTTGTCTTTGACTAGAGCGGGCGCTTTGAAGTTGATCTTTACTCCCACTTTTGGAAATAACATCATTGATATCTTGTTGAGCGATTGCATATTGATTCAATCCATCTAGTAATCTGGAGTTTCTGGATTCGACAAGTTGCGTAGCTTGCGCTAATTCTTCGAAAGATTTCCTAGCTTTACCAGAAACACCAATGACAAGACCAATTGCGCCACCCAATGTAGCGCCAATAGCTGTACCAACCGGCCCAAATAGAGATCCAATTGTCGCACCTAAACCAACGCCGCTTGACGCGCCTTCAATGCCACCGGCAACTTTGCCCTTAGTAGTGCCGCCTTCAGCATTGGGAATTTGGCTGGCAATAGCGCCCCCCAAAAATGGGAGTGCGAAAGAAGCGCCGAAACCGAAATTTTGTAATCTAGACGATCTATTTTCCCCAAGACCTCTCGCGGACCCACGGATGGAATCTTTTTGATTTTGATTAAATTTTCCACCGCTAATAATATTTTCAGCGGTTTTGTCAAAATTACCGAATAGACGAGTTTGCTTCTTTAATTGATCAATAATTCCAGCTTGGTTAACGGGCGATTGCGATCCTTGTATTTTTTGTTGAACAAGGTTATTAATAGCAGATAGGGCGGTTTTATCCCCTCTTAAACCACGAGTATCTAAACCTAATTCTTGTATGGAATCTTTACGAAACTGTCCTGTTAATACGGCTTTTTGTTTTTTATTTAAGCTGTCAAAACCACCAGAGGAAATTTTTGAATCGATGTCTCTAAGTTGAAGATTACGACTGTTTGAGCCGCGAGCGTTGCTTTTCGTAAGAGAAATTTGTGTTTGTATTGCGGCGGCTTCTTTCTCATTTGCAAGGGTCGCTTCTTTTACACTTCTTTCATATGCAATCAGAGAAAAGATAGCTTTTTCTTGGACACTTCCAAGTTGAGTGGATTTAGCGCCGCTATCTAATACTTTTTGGGATGCGACAATGTACGCCTTCTCCAAAGTAATACCAGAATCAATTAATCCCTTAACATTTGTTTCAAATTGTTGTTGAAAAGTTTCAGCTTTACCGAGAGCAACAACTGAATCAGATCGTGTTGTGTTTGCTTGCAAACCTTTGCTGCTTCTAACCGCAGCGGTTTCGACGAAAGCGCCCTCACGAATGCCTTTAATAGATGCTTGCCTTCCGGGTTTATTGATACCCAAACCACCAAAGGAATTAACAATTTCATCTAAATTTTGATCCGTGACACTGTTTAAATTCTTTTTTAAAGATTCTTCTAATTGAGTCGCGATTTTCTTTTGGCTCGCTCCGAAAGCTCGTATAATAAAGTCAGGGTCGGGATCGCCGAGTTGACCTTGTTTCGTGAAAGCATTGAAAGAGCTATCGTTTATATCCTCTGAGCCCAAAAATCCCCTTTCGCCTTTTGTAAATATTGGTGCGTTTCCAGCATCGAAAGTCAAATTAGCCTCTATCTCTTGGGCTTGCGCTAATTCTTGTGCCGCTTCACTGGCAGAGTCAGAATTTTTTTGTCTTTCGATAATATCAGCCCTGATAGATTTCGCTTGTAATAACAAAACATCCCTAACGGCGGCAAGGGAAAGAGTATTTAGATCCAATTCCTTAATATAGCTTTTATTCGCCGCAGCTAGATTGACCGCGCCTCCTTCTATCGCGCTACCATATGCCACAAAAATTTTATCAAGCTTATCTTGGGTTGCAACTGATATAACATCACCCTTCGACCCTCTTAAACCTAAACCAGAGAATGGAGAATCTTTTGGAGTCTGAACAAAGTTTGGAACATATCCACCCGCAGCGCCAGCGGTTCGAGGATTTTTACCTTGAGAAATGGTTCTATTCACACCTTGGAAACCGCCAATTGGTTCGTCCCTTTTGTTAGCGACAAGTAAACCGAAAGGATTCCCAGAGTTTTTAACTCTAGAATCCGAATCAACGTAAATTTGTGTAGGGGATAAACCAGCGGCTTGTTCACGCGCTAGGGCTTCACCTAAACCGGATGGAAGAAATCCTCTGGCGAAAGCTGATCCTTTTCTTTTCAGGAATCGAGGATTTTGGATTTCATTCAATAAAGAAACTTCTCTTTCATTATCAAAAGCTTCAATAGCATCGACGTGACCATCCTTACCCTTGGATCTATAATATTTTTTTAATAAAGATGAATCAATACCAATACCACCAACGCTGTTAGATAATTTTAGTAAACCATCGACTCCAACTCTATCTACAATCTTTTTAAGTCTGTCAGGATCTTTAAAAATATTTTTTTCTTTTAATTGGGCAATAATAAGGGCTCGCGAATTACCACTATTATCAAAAGGAATTTCGCCAGAGGCGGGAGAAAAATTCTTTACAGCCGGTCTGTTAGTGACCGTAGATCTATTAAAAACACCAAATGTTTTAGCAATCTTGAGAGATCGAGATGTTGGTATTACACCTTGTGCAGTTGATAAGCGAGAACCTAATAAATGAGTGACTAAATTTTCAAAAGTTTTTACGCTGGCGGGAAGCGTCGAATTGGATTTCGAAAGGTTTTTTGTGTTTAGTGGATCTAATCTTTGAAGGCCATCCTCTGAAAATTTATTTGTAGAAACCCCTCTAAAAAGAGTAGTCAGCGAATCCCTACCGCCAGCAAAGTTCGGCGTGAAACCCTCCGCAAAGCGAGGCGACTTCATACTAAAGCGGCTAAACACTTCATCAATCTGGGCTCGGATTTCAGATGGTTTCTTAGAAAGGTCTAGATAGGAAGTGGTTCCAAGACCATATTTCTCGGGCGTGTATTGAATAAAATTACCGCCCAACAGATCGCTCATTTGGGCTTGTGCCTTGGGGTCTCTGGCATCAACGACGTCGCGAATGAACCTAGCCAATTTTGGGTCTTGAGCTTCGATTTTAGAAAAATTATTCAGGAAACTTGGTCCGACTTCCTCTAAGAAGGTCTCGAAGGCATCTGAAGGACGTTTAGCCGTTTTGAAAGATACCGGAGTAAAGCCACCAGCAGCAGAAATCTTCTTAGCACCGGCAGGTAAACCCATCGATCTAACCATATCTTGATTAAATACAGCAGACCCGCCATTTGAATAATTGGGAACTATATACTCAGAAGTGTTAGCAACAACAGTCCCAGTTTTTCCACCGCCGAAAGCGAAATTCGGCATAATAACCGGCCTAGCATTTCGTGGAGCGCCACCAACGCCTTTTTGTACAGAAGAAACTTCTTTGGCTACTAAATTGGGAACATAACCATCAGCCGCGCCAACACCCCTTAAGGTTTTGATAGTTCTCGGCGAGAAGCCTGTAATAAGACCATTATCTCTAGCTTTGAGAGCGTTAACAACCGATAGTTGCCGATTTAAAATAGATAATACAATTTGTTCCTGTTCGGCGACGCTCTTCGCGGCAATAAATCTCTGTTGTTCAAGCGAGGTCGATTGCGCCAAGATCGTATTTAGACCTTGCATCGCTTGCGTTTCTTTCGAACGAATCGCTAGAATATTACCTAAATCCTTAAAAGCGGTTATTCCAAGTTTGGATATGATCTTAAACAACGCTATGCCAATAGTGAGACCACCAGAGGTAGAAATGACATTACCGATACCTTTTAAAATACCTTCGGCAACATTCGCACCGATTTGATCGCCCGCATCCAATCCCTCTTTTCCAATGTTCTTAAATTGTTTGGCGACGGAGCCAAGGAAATCGTTACCAAGTAAATTTTTAAGAGGATCGGCGAAAGTCAAACTGCCGAGAATCGAACCAATTTCAGTCGCAGATGTTCTAAAATTTTGTAGAACTGCCGAGAGCGATTTATTTAAAGCTTCGTTCCTTAGAGTCGCTTCGTTTGTCGCCCCTTTGGCAACTTCCAATGCATTAGTATAGGAGTTATAAGAACGGGCCAATTCTCCTACTAGAGACTTAAATTGATTGATTTGGAAAATACCAGCGGAAAGTTCCGAGACAACGCCTTGTTGTTCTTTCGATAAATTGGCGAAATTCGCGCCAATATTCTTTAAAATTGTATCGGCTGCAAGAGCGTCTCCACCTAATGTTCTGACTTTAATACCGAAATCTTCTAACTGATCCAAAACTTCAGGGCGATTAATACGTGTGAAGATTGATTTTAGAGCGTTACCAATTTCGGAACCACCTCTCGCGGTAATTTGTTGAGCTGTAGTAACGAGAGAAATTAATGAATCGAAACCGACACCGGCATCTTGAGCAGTAGAGCCGACTCTAGAAAGTGCTTCGACTAGATCGCCCGCTGAAACGGCGAATTTCGAATCGACTGCAACTAATTTATTAATGGCGACGGCGGCGGTTAAACCTTCCCTACGATACGCATTTAATACAGCCGTGAGAGATTCAACGGATTTGGTTGCATCCAAACCGGAAAGACGAGTTAAAATCTGCGCTTGGTTGATACGATCTAATGTGTCGGTAACGCCCAAACCTTGACGGGAAAATTCAAGAGCGGCTTTAGCCGTAGTTTCGAAGGATTGAGCGGTATTACGAGCTACGTCGAAAACCTGAACCTTAAACTTATTAAGTTCGTTATTTGTTAAGGCGAAAACGGAATTGATATCAGCAAAGGCTTTTTCAACCGCAACCGTCGAATTGGCCAATTCGGCCATTCCACGAGTAAACGCGGCGATGACGGAAGCGGAGGCACCGAAAGCCAAGACGCGCTGGTTAGCGGCAGCAAGGGAATCCGTAAACTTACTTACATCCGCAGTAATTCTTCCGAGGGGAAGTTGTAGTGACCTAGTATTGAACTTAAAGTCAAATTTTTGAGCCTGATTAAGGGCATCACGAACCTGATTCACGAAAAACCGTGAATCTAGACCAATTTTTAGAGTGCCGTCGATGCCTGCCATTTAATAACTTTTTCCGTATTTTATACGCGGAATTTTATCAATTCTATATAAAACAACTAACGATTATGCATTTTCATCATTTCTTGCATATTCATGGGCTTTGTTGGGGCTTTTGTTGGTTCTTGACCAGTAATCGCTTTAATATCCGCAGCCGTGGCTCCAACCATCCCAACGGCTCCCTTTGAATCTTTATCATTAATCATTTTCTTGCCTTTATCAATAGCTTCGATATATTCAGCTAACTTATCTGGGTCATCTCTAATATGTTCTGGAATATTCTCAATTTTGACTTTTTGCATTAGTTGAGTATAATATTTTGAATAATTAGCCAATTTGACCTGAAAATAGGTCATTTTGGAAATAGGCGTGCCGAAAAACTTAAAAAAATCGTCTTCGCAAAGATAATAGTAGGATTTATAAAAATCCTGCATGGTGAGTTTTTTTAGGTTTCTGTCATTACACGTCTCCATGACGGAAGAGTAGGCGTCAAATAATTTTTGAAGTTCTATATCGTCTAAATCGTCAAATAGTTCAACTGAAAGATAGGGTTTTTTAAAGTCAGTATCTATAAAAATAGATTTTATTACGTAGTAATCATTAATCAATTTTGCCGCGTAAGATTCTACGGTTAAACCAACTAAAGCGATTTTTTTCTTTTCCAATTCGAATATAAGCTTATTTTCCTTTTGAATATCTTCATCAATCTTCTGTAACATCGAAGGGTATTTCATGGTTTTCTTACCACGCTCTAGACCGCGAACATAGTCTTTCCGATCAAAGATATTCTTTTCGTCCTGTTCAGACCAAAGACCTTCTTTTTTCAGAAATTCCAACTGTTGTTTTTCCGTTGGAGCGCCGGAATCGCGAGCCTTCTTTTCGAACCTATCTTGAATATCTTCTAACTCGACATGGTCGGCGTGAGACAAATGTTTAACATACAATGTCTTTCCACCAAAATCCAGTGTAGTATATCCTCTAGAGATTTCTAAGAATGACCTTCTTAGAATTTTAGACATTTATTACGTCTGAACTAGATTCTCAATCGCCTCAACAGCGACGGCTGCGACAAGAATATCGGGTGAATCATTGACCAATACTTTCGCCTTTTCTTCTTTGGTCTTTTTTTCCGCTAAAAGTTCTTCGGTCAATCTCTTTGCTCTTTCTTCGGATTCTGCTTTCAATCGATCATCTTCTTTTTGGAACTCTTCGGGGGTTGAAATACGCCCAAGAGAGTAGAGAGCCCAAAAATACATTAATAGCTGGATAGACTTTAAATAGAGCGGGTCTTCGTTCTCTTCTAAATCGAAATAGCTCTTTTCTCTTTCATCAAAGTTTGTGCCTTTAAACAAAGATTCAAACTTGCCATCAGAAACTTCAATGTACGACTGTGAGAAAATTAACCATAAATTGGCTCTTTCCTGAGCATAATTTTCAGCAGTATTATTAAAAATTGTCTGATTAGAGGTTTCGATTGCATTTAATTCTCTTCGAGCGTCTACAATTTTTTCATATAGTTGCACCTGATAAGTGCGTTTTTCATCGCCCTCTGTAAGTGACCCTAATGCAATCAAATCGTTCTCAAATTTAGTCGCGGTCTGTTCTAGATAAACCATTCTCTTCGCCGTTTCCTGAGAAATGAGAGCGCCAGCACCGTCTATGTGTTTATTAATAAGAACGGCTTTGGACATTAGCCCATTGTCAATTGCCCTTTTAATCTGAGATCCGTAAAATAGACGCAGGGTATCGCTCTCCCCCCTGCCTAGTCTTTTAAGAGCGATCTTGTGGGGGACAGAAACGGTTTCTTTTTTAATTAGTTTCTGTTCTTTCCCGTCAACAATCGTAACTTCAGTCTTTTCAACTTCTTTTTCTAGTTCTACCGTAAATTTGTGTAGCAGTTTCATTTTTTTCCTTTTTCCTTATCTTAATACTATGTCTTTTAACCTAAAAATCAACTATTTGGAGATAATTTTTACCTGATCCAATTGTTCTCTTATGCTTCGTATACAATCGTTACCGCGATCCAGTATATCTTTTCGAAGTCTTTCGCATCGAGAGTCGGTCATAAATTCTGCGAGCACAACTTTTCCTTTATGTTCTTCTGGAATAGATTCCATGAGTCTCCATAAAGCTTCATCGTTATCGGCCTTGAGATCCTCAATAATCTTTAGAACCTCTTTAAATAAAACTGTAATATTTCTTTTAATATTGAAATTTACAATATTCTCCAATACCTTACTCTCATTTTCATCCATAATCAGTCTTCCTTTGTTTTTATACCTTTTACCCGCAATCGAAATACGCGAAAAATTGAATATTTTATATTTTTCTCCATTTTAGGACATAAAAAAGGCGAGAAATTAATCTCGCCAAATTTATCTTTAACTCTAAAATCTATTAGGTGATATTAAACGCACGTCTACCGGAAATGAATACACCGATATCGTTCTGACCAGCACCAATGGTGGTGGAGAAGCTTAGTGTAACAGTTTTGGCAACGTCACCGATAGAATCAGAGAATGATTCGCTGTCAAGTTTTGCGCCCTTGAAGTCGAAAATCATTGTGTCAGCGCCAGTGCCTTGACAATTTGGTTCTTTAGCTCTAACTCTTAGATTATATGTTTGATCGTTACATAGAAGATTCGAAAGAGAGGCGACCTCAAGATTAACTTGATAGACGCTGACTTCCATCGTAACAGTAATCGGAAATGATGGTTCTTGAGCGTAGGAAAATAGAGAACCTAGCTTGTTTAGACTTTCACGAGCAAGAGGAATCGAGATGGAAACGCTCTGTACTGGACATGCATTGGCACCCGATAATGCAATACCTATACCGGCATTGGCTTCGAGGGTCACGTCACCGGGCTTAATAGCCGAGATGATGTTGACACCTGTACCAGCGGTAATCGCGGGAAGAGAGAATCTGCCAGAGACGGCTTGACCGTTCTCAATGTTAATCGCGGGTGTATTGATGTTCTGAGAACCAGTATCAAACTTAAGATTGAACCCTTGAATTGAAACGTCGGCGTTTGGTAAGTCACCAACGGCGAAATTAAAAGTTAGGTTCGAAATAGACGCATTGCCCAAAGAAACGACACCTTGGGGAGTCGCGTCCCCGGCCAAATCCACGCCTTCTCTCGCGATTGGAAAGAAATAGTTTTTCGGATCTTGAGTCTTGGCTAGAATTTTTGAAATACAAGAATTCTGACCAAGAGAGTCTAAGCCTAATTTGGATTCATTTTCACCATCGGTGAGCAAGTAATTGAAGGAAGCATTAACTACCGGAGATTCCGTGATGATTGAGTCAATACGGTTTAGTACGGTAAATTGATTAACGTCCTGCCGAGTGACAGAGAAATCATATGTAAGTGATTGTACGCGGTGAATCTGGAGAAGTGTACTGGTGCCGGAAGTTCCCGAACTGAACATTGCCCCAGTCGCTACACCGCTGGAGACGAGAATGCCCTCGTTGTTGTAAATAATACGTGTTGCCATTTTATTTTATCTTGTATTTAGAGTTAGAAGTTATCGGTTAATACACTTTTTTCCACAGTTTTTATTAAAAATTACTGAATTATCAGGTTGCTACCATCTAATTCTAAGGTGTTTATACCAATTGGAATGGACATACCGATATCAACCGATATATAGTTGCCAACTTGAGCACCGAAATTAACACTATCAATATACGGTTTCACGACTGCATAAGTAGTTCCGGGAGTAGGAGAACAGCTAGGGATTAGTGTAAAATAATATGTTCCGGTTTCAAAACCGCCACAATTAAACCCAGATAAGCCGACAAAGTTACTCGCAATACCTTCGACGAAACCTTGGATCTGTAAGGTGGCGTTGGCTTCACTTAGAACTCTACGAGGGAAACGAGTGCCGAAGTCAAAGAAAGATTGGCGATTAAATGATAAACCAATGCTAAATGATTGAATAGAAATTCCAGTAATCGCCGTTCCAGAAAAACTGATGCCAGATAAACTAATACCATCATTTTTAACAATGTCAGAAGTATATGTAACTCCACTTCGCGGTTGGTTATTGGGGGTTGTCCTTAAATCAAAACCTTCGCCCCCGAAACTAATTCGTGCGATATCGCCAACCGAAGCGTTGACCGTATAACTTGTTAATACTCCGGTTTTTATGTTCCATTCATTCTCGTAAAAAAGTTTGGATGGGTCGGAAATTAAATAGTTAAAATCTCTGGCGGCATACCTCAGTAGAGAATTCCCATCCCCGCCTGTACCCAAAATAATACCAACACCGCTTGAGTGAGTAAGGCCCAAGTGTTGTTCGGCGACATTGTCGCTCTTTAACATTTCAATACTGTAAGTAACTGGTGTATAGTTAATTACCGGTCTGTCGGACAATTGTTTAAATCGACCTAAAACGCGAGAATCGTAACGAGGAACCGTGTAGTTCCAAGACGCGCTCTGCACTCTTTTTAGAAAGATGTTTTCGGTCCCATTTTGACCGCTGCTCATTGAGACTTCTACTGCATTATATTTTGGCATTTACCTTGTTCCTTATTACTTGTATAAATATTTACACTATTTTTTTCACTTTTTAACTTCTTGGATTTCTCATTTTTTGTATTTCTACATCCACAATTCCAACAAAAATTTGTTTATCGATATTAATTCGGTCGCTTGTTCGAGAACATTGAACGTAAGTAACTTCTAATAAAGACGATGGATCGGCAGAAGTTTTTAGCGTATTGTAGTTATAGCCAGAGGGGTACATACCCGTTTTAACGTCTTTAAATTCATTTAATGGATCTTGGTCTATGGTAATAAATGGAATTGACTTATATCTTGAATCTCTCATTATCGATAAAGCACCTTCTAAAGCAAAGTCTGTTTCGGCCATAAGAATCATCGATGTATTAACGGTAGTCATATCGGTTCCTGCTAGGGCGAAAGGCGCGTTGTCACTGTTTAATATGGATACGAAGGCGGCGGGAGTCATTTGTGCGTATGCCGGTAATCCACCAGTTGGGCGATTATTAAAACGAGGGTTGAAATAAGAGTTCGATCTAGTTAGAAGAGATTCTTGTGTTTCATTCGCTATATAAAAATTAAAATCCGGAAATGAGTAAGATGCACTTAAAACCAATCCAGTACCAAAGCCAGACGGGAAAAGAACTCTTCCATTTTCGTAGTCGATACGAATACCGCTTGATCTATTGTATATGACGTTAGAACCGCTAACGGATTCGCAAATAGTTGCTCCGGTAACACCCTTATCATAAACCCATTGTTTGAATGGGGATGAATAAGATACGTAACCATTCAAGCGAGCATCTGGTTGATAAAATAAATTAGATGTATAGTTGCGATAAGCTTGTCCGTTTTGAGAAATTTCGTGTTGAGCCCAAAAAAAGAAGGAGGAAAGGATATTATTGCTAAATTGTGGTTTCATGGTTAGAAGTTACCAGCGCCTTTTTTGGCATTTGATAGAAAGTTACGAAAAATTTTACTTAGATAAGATCGGTTTTTGAAAGAACCGCCTCTTAGTTGATTTTCCACTTGCAAGCCTCCGCCCGAACGCGAAGGATCTGGGCTCTCAAATTTATCGGTATTCAAAAACTTCCCGATGCCGGGGATGCCTTGTTCGATACGATAAGCCCAAGAAATGCCGTTTGCCCAAGGCAATGGAGTCGCAGCGAATATTGCTGCCTTGTCGGGTTGCGTAATTCTAAACTGATATTCGCCCTCGTTTGTACGAGACCCTCTAAGATATTCAATTTTTGGACCGAATTCTTTTCCCAGATTTGTTCTAGGATTAATCATTTTTCTTAATTCAATAATTGGGTTTGGTTCATCGGAGGAAAAACCGATAAATGAATAGAGATTCATATTACTAGAACGGCTATTCGGTAAGGTGTTAGAAATATTTTCAGCATCTACCCCACCAAGAATTTCTTTCGTAATTAGATCGGAGTCAAAATCTGCTAACATTTGCTGAACAGCCGGATTAAAATGCTCCCTGCGTGCTTTTTGAGTGGCTAGTGCTACAAGCCTAGCCGATTTGCTGATTGAAGCGATTATGCTTTTGGGATTAACTGTCGCCATTAGATTGCTCTGTTAAGCCAGAGTGTCACATATTCTTTATTAAATAAACCGTGAGGTCGTTCAACGGAATCTAGTGTAAATTTATAACCATCAAACTCTACTTGTTTTACATCTAGGAAAATTTGATCGTATGCTGCGACTTTGAGCTTAATACGTACTCTGCCATCGGGTACGTTATCTTTTAATTGAGTTTCATCCTTAGCTCCGCCTACATAAGGATAAGCATAGGGATAATCTTGTTGTTTTTGATACCAAATTCTTGCCATAACATCAAAACGCTGTGGCACTCTCTCTGGTTCACTGTTATTTTGTATCGCGGCTTCAAATCGATTATAATTCTCATTTGAAGAGATTATGAGCTGTCCGGCCTCTTTATAAATTACAATAGGTCTTTCCCACGTATCTGCTATATAGCTAATTACGGTGGCTAAAGCTTCCTTTTGGGCTGTTGTAAGAAATGATGGCATAATACAGTTTACAAGAGATATACACTAAAATCGCATTCTTTTGTCAATAGACACAAAAAAGCCGCACTTTTTGGAGTACGGCTATTTGTCGCAAAAAAATGATGAATCGATTTAAGTTGAAGTCATTTTCAGAATAATTGGTTTCGAGGCCGGGGCGTTATTTGCTATAAGCTTCTCCATATGAATTTTTAGATCAAGGATACAATCATTATAACCCTTTTCGTAACTCCCGCGACTTGGCCTAATTTGAGAATTTAGCCATTTATGAAGTTCTGTGACAAGCTTCCAATTTTTAGGGAGATCACTCATTGATAGTGACGAGTTTCGCTCCAAGGGCCTTTGAATACAGAATGACAACCTCTTCGAATTCTTTTCGAGTCAAATTTAATTCTCCGTTTAACCTAGTGCTTGTTAATATACCGCTAAGAAAACATTCAATTGCCAATGTATAGGTCTCCGGATTCGGAATGGGAGATAAGTACTTACACGTAAGATGAGCAATAAATTGAAACAGAAACAATTTTTCCCCCTTTAGCTCCTTCAACTTCTTTGAGGCGTCATCCATTCGGACTTTAGCTTCAAGATCTAGATGGTGTGACGATGTTTTTTTTTCTCTGTTTTCGTTTGGCATTTTTTATAGTTTTGTAATTTGACCATCAACCCAATCGACATATCTCTGATTTTGACTGCGAATAGTTTCTAACAAAATCTTTCCCTTTGTGGATGTAAGGGTAGGAATCTGTATAGCGGAAATTTGTTTGGCAAATTCTTTTAGTTTTTCTTTGTCCGGAGCCGCTTCTTTACGTTCGGTTTCTTCTTGGGCTTGCTTAATAGCTCTTGTTTCGAATTCTTGTTTAAGTCTTAACTCATTTTCTATTTTTTTCTTCGCCTCTATTTCTACTCTTAATTTATCTGCAAATACTAATCGCTCTTGTTTAGCTTTCTTTTCAAGAGCCTCTTTTTCATCCTTAGCTTTCTTTTCAAAAATCTCTTTTTCATCCTTAGCTTTCTTTTCAAAAATCTCTTTTTCATCCTTAGCTTTCTTTTCAAGAGCCTCGCGTTCCTTCCTAGACTTAGACTCACGCTCCAACGCCTCTTTTTGGAGTCTAATATTTTCGATCCTAATCATCGCTTGTTCTTCCGCTTTGGCCTTTTCATCGGCCAGTCGCTTAGATTCTAATTCCTTCGCGATTTGCTGCTTACGTTCAAAAGCAAGTTTACTATTTTCGAGTAACTGATTATAAGAATCGTCTGGCATTAACTCTAATACATAACCGGTAGTATCAATATCGAATACTTTGAGAGCTGTCTCTCGCCTCAGCTTCAATTCTAACTTTCGTTTTGCCTCTTCGCGCTCAACGAATTCTTCCTTTTCCAGTAATTGCTTTTCTAGAGGTTCAATAATTTGTTTACAAACATTAGAAAAACCGTCAATGACACGACCGTCACGTAGCAAATTTTCTTTAAGAGCCTTTCGACTCTTTTCTAGGGCAATCCTAGATTTTGTTACCTCTAAACGCGCTCTCTTAGCGAGTTCTATTTCTTTAGTCTGAGAGGCATCGGTAATTACAAGAGTTTCTACAACCTTTTGCCATTTTTGCGCTGTTACAAGAAATGGCTGGAAAGTTTTAAGTAAATCTTGAGCAAGTTGAAGTTCAAAATTATTCTGGGTAAGAATTAATTGAAATTCCTTTGGCGTTTGTACTTTTTCTACGATTTCTGCTTCAATGGTTTCCATTATTTAGACTCCGATTCTTTAATTTTTGACAAGATTCTATACACGTCTTCTTGGCTAATCGAAAGCCAAGAATCCCAATCTTCAGGATTAGAAGATAAAATAGATTTATATTTCTTACTACAATTAGACTTTAGCTGAGAAAAAGTGATATTCATCTTCAAACATTTTTGTTGAAGAGCATCGACTGGATTATGGCCTGTCACGGGTGTTTGATCTACCTTATCTGGAACGATTGCTGAAGAAGTCGAATTTACATTGGGAACAACAGATCCCTGATCAGGTCCAATTTCATCAAAACCAACAATGTTAATACCTAAATAGTTACGAATCGCACGAACAAAGGCTCGATTTTCTGCAATAGTTTCGATATATCGTTGAGCGAAATCAAAAGTGTTGGCTAATGAAGCGCCGCCGATACCGGAGTATTCATGGAATCCAAAAGCACCACTCGTTTTGGTTTCAAAATTTTCTATGAAAGTAATATTAGCTGTTATAGTACAAGAAACGACACACCGATAATTGTTATCGTATATAACATTATTAACAGTTGGGCGATACGATTCGATTCCTCGTAAGTGAGCTAAAAATTTAATACCAGCAAGATTTATAAGTAAAAATTTGTCTTCTGGATTAAGATCAACAATATCTTGGGTCTTGCAAAACCTTGCTTCCTTGCCATATTTCTTTAAAAACTCTTCTGAAAGACGCTCGCTCTTTGAGTTGACGTATAGATGTTCTGGTTTGAGCATAGCTCGCCAGTTGACACGGCCCTCTGGAGTAAATGTGTAATTGTAATTTTTAATTAATCCACGAGCATCTCTTTCAAAGAGATTTTGAGTGGGTTGTGTAATATCGTTTACCGTGGAGACCACTTCTTGAGTGACTTCATCGCTTGGAAACGGAATGTTTTCTGTCTCGTTTTTTTTCTTGCTCATAAAAGCCTATTAAACGAAAAACTGATAAGTTCCGCAACCTTTTTTTTACTCACGAAAAATATAAAAATGTGGGATTTCCTCCCAAAATACAGGATCTGGAATTACCTCTTGGATATTATGTTCGAAGCCTTGCACAGGTTGATTTGCTATCCAAGCCGCTTTTGATAAATATATATTTCCATTTGAAAGTAAATATTTATTGCTACGATAAAGTAACTTTCTGTTATCGGAAGATAAGATATCTAAAAGTAGATCGTAATCAGTATTCTGGTACTCAGCGGATTCTTCAACAAAGTTTTTGTATGACTTGACCGAAAAGCGCTCGATATTCCCTATATCAAAATACGTGAGTCTTATCGAAGATATTTCTTCTTGACTCGCGGTTTTATTGTATAATTTATATTTAATTCCAGCAGACTTAAGATTTTTAACAAATTCTAATACGGAACCATCTCTAACTTCTACTGTGACTCCAACAACGTTTTTACGAAAAGATGTTAGCAAATTAATATTAATAGGTTTATCGGTAATAATACTTACTGGACGGGTTTGTAAAGCCCCACTTAGGTTTTCTTCACTAAAATGGTAATCCATTCTACAAATAAGAGCTTGTCCATTTAAAAATTGAGGGCTAACGTTTAAATCGGGGACCCATTCGATAACGGTCTGATTATAAGCTTCCCCAATGAGGTAACTTTTACGCTGAAATTTATTTGGACCATTAAAAATTTCTAAAATAGCATTAATGACATTTTCGGGAGGAATTTTGTTAATAGTTTTTGGGTGTTCTTGAGAATACGAGGGTACTCGGTTATTTCGATGGGACTCCAGTAAAAAAGTCTTACTTGGGTTTTTCCACGCGGGGCCATGAGCCGAAATAGAAGTTGAGCCGTACAGGGAAACAAGGGGTTTGCCAAGAAATCCGGCTACGTGTGTCTGCCAGCTGTCGGGACCAATATGGCACATACCGTGGCGTAGTAGGTGATAGGCTTGGCGAATTGTAGTTTTTCCTTGGAAGTGTTCGCAATGTTTCAAAGGCGAATCCTCTTTCCCTCCCAACTGAATCATACGAATGTTATTGACTTTTAGAAGAGGGGATAAAATATCTAGAACTTCATTCATGTAATCGTAATTTTTTGATTGCTGTCCAGAGCCATTTTGAAAAGTAATATAGTTTCCTTCTATATTTGGGAAATAAGATTCTTCAATTTCAATAGATCCAACTTGGAGGGCGGTAGATCTGGAATATGTTTCGATTAAATTTGAATAAGAGAGATAAGATAATTGTCTTTGCGTATGAATAGCTGGATGAAAGTAATATTGGAAAAGCGCCTTTTCCTTATTCTGGCCAGCACCGATAGCAAACATTTCTTGTTCAAAGTGTTGAATATAGGGGAGAACTTTAAAAATTCTTGCGTTTCCTTCTAGAACCTCAAAATATTTCTGTTCACACATTACATATAAATCGACATTTGGATATTTTTTCTGAAACGATTCAAATAGAGAAGTACATAAAATAATATCACCAATTGATTCTTTGATTAAAAATAACGCTCTTTTGTTTGGGCGAGACCAATCAACAAGGCTATTAAAATCAAACGATTTATGTTTATTGTTTTCTTCGATTGCGACATTAATAAATACGTTATGAACTTGCTGGCGAGTCATACCGTTTTTTATTTGATTGACCCAATGTAAACGACCATGACCCTCTGGACCTTCATCTAGTTTTAAAATTTCTTTATAGAGAGTTGTTAGAAAATCATACTCTGATAAATCTTGAGGAAACGGAAAGTTTTGATTCTTTTCTTCCGCTTCGAGTTTAACCATTTCCCAATCAACGAACGGTAATGAGTCAATAAATTCCTCAATTTTTTTGCCGTTAACTTCTAGATCATAATTTTGTTTAGCCCATTCGCGAGATTTTTTACCAAGTTCTTCCCGCTTTTTCGGCGGCATTTCGTAAACTTTTGTAAACATTTTCGCAATGGAAGATGGGTAAGGACTCGACTTTATAAAGTGAGTACCAAATTCGGTATATTTTGCCCAATCAAAACCTAGAGATCCCTTATTTAATTCAATAATATCTTCTCCATAGGAATAATCAGCGGTTAAAATAATCTTTTCTGCCGCTGCGGCTTCGACACATGGTAATTCACACGCGCCCGAAGTCGCGGGATGAGAAAATACATCCATAATATTATACAATTCGTTTAACTGTTCTTCGGTGACACCTTTACCAACGGATACAGTGTGAAGAGATTTTTCTTTACCCGAAAATGGACATGTCTGGTCATTTCCGGCGAAAGGATGAACAACATATTCGCTGGATTCGCTAGAGACGTAAGCCGTCCAAATGTCTTTATGGTTAACTCCATATTGAGTCGCCAGTCTCATAATATCCCAGCCCTCACCGAAGTTTGTGACTAATAACAAAATAGCCTTAGCTTTCGGGTTTTGCTTCTTAAAGAGAGCAAATCCCTCCATTCCATTTGTCACCGTTAGTTTTCTAAGCTGGTTACGAAATACGTCACCAATGATAAACGTATCTGGGGAAATATTGTATTTTGCCCGAATTTCCCTCTTCTTTTGTTCTCCTAGATTATAAAAACCACTCAAATCAACAAGTGGATATTGAGTTTTTACATGTTGGTATTCCTTACCTTGTTTATGAAATTCTTTACGAGCGAAATCACTCCATGTCCAATAGTGTTTGGTCTTTGTTGCGTCTTCTTTAGCGATAAGCGGAATACTATCATGGGTTGCCCAAAAGACGGATGAAATTTTACCCCAAAAGTTTTTGCCAGTGTTGAAGCCAATCCCCCATGCGTCCTCGACGAAAAACGCGACATCGGGCCTGAATTCAGACACAACCTTTTCGACAAAATACTCTCCATAAGCTGCACGTTGGGCTTTGGCGGGATCGGAGTTCAGCACCTGAATCTCTGGCGGCGTAAAGGGTAATGCTCCATGGGCTTTCCATGGAAGTTGCTGGAGATCAGGGTTATTCGCCTGCATTTGAGCGGCGTATTCTAACAGTTCATATTTGCCAGTTTTCTGTAAATAGGTGAGAACATTTTTTGTGTTCTTGCCAAAGCCTGTAAATAGCTTTGAATAGTTGCTATTATATAATACCCTCTTCTTGCGCAATTCTGCCATATGTTACCCAATACTATCTATTTTACATAAAAAAACAACAAATATGGACAATAAAAAACCCGGTTATTACACCGGGGATTTTATAATCAAAATACAGATTAATTATTCAGTTCAAAAAGGAACATCTTCATCATTTACTTCGACCTCTGTTGAAGTATTAGATGATGTGTCCGCCGCTACATCGGCTTCGTGAGTCGGTTTAGAGACCCCGACTGACTTAGCAGTCTTCCCGTTGACCGCCGTAGCAACGGCCTTGAGTTCTGTTAAATAGAAGCTATTTAATTCATCGTATTCCTTTGAGACGATCTGACCCTTCGAGTTTTTTACCGGGAGGGGTTGTGGAAGTTCATCTTGGGTAAATTTACCCTTGATAAAATTTCCAGCTTGAAAAAATCCAACATTGGAATACATTTCACCATTCTTACCCTCTTTCTTATAAAGAGTGATTTCGATATCGTGAAAGTTTTCTAGTGCTAGAAGACAATTGAAGATATTTCGACTAGAGAAACTCATACGATTCTCTACAAGATAAGTTTCCTTTGCAACCTTGTCTGTGAGGAACAATTTTACAATATCATAGGGCTTACCTTCATATTCTCCAGTGTCAAAGGTGATTCTTGTTAAATCACCAGAAACAGCGTACTCAATATTGGGAGACGATTCCCATTTACCATCTACATTCTTTTCTCTAACCTGAAAACCATTGGGCATTAAAGGGATGTCCTTTTGGGTTTTTGCATCCTTCAACTTGTTAATGATCTTCAGAATCTTTAACTTATATTCACTCTGACCTTGATTTTTTCTTCCTAGTGCCATTTTATTTTACTTTTTCGATTTTTATTTTACTTTTGCAAATGAGCTGTTAAGCTCATAATTTAATACACTAATAATTTAGTTTTTATTCAAAATCCGAAAATTTCTTAGGGATCTTAATCCACTTTTGCGGTCTATATTTTTCGAACTTAACTGATTTATTATTAGTAATCTTATCCGTGTACCAAAATGCGTCATATCCGCGCTTAACTTTACGTGCAGTAGATATAAGAACATTCTCCATGGCCCGATCATTGGATGGAAAGGGTTCGTGAAATGCTCTTGAATACGACTCTTTCAAATCGTGAATTATAGTTGTAATATTTTCTCTACCGTCTCGTGCTTTTTTCATCTGGTACGAGGGCCATTATAAGAAAAACTTTGACGAATGTCAAGTAAGTTTACGTTGCACATTTCTTGACCGATTTTGAGCCCGCTCCGAAAGAGATATCTTAAGTTTTTTTAATTTTTCTTGAGCCAGTTTTTTCTTCTTAACTGGATTAACAATTCCAGTATCCCTTTCTATTTGATCATCATGTTTTTGTTTAATGGGATCAATACCTTCTTTTTCGGCTCGCCTAGAGGAAAATTCGGAAGAGCGTTCCCATAGTTCTCCGAAATTTCCCCCGTTTTTGTTGGTAACTTTTACGAAATCCTTCGAGCTATATGGATCTGATTTTGTATCTTTTGAGGCTTGTGGTACTGTATAAATTCTTTTCCATATAACTTTGGTTTCATCAATATAAACTTTATCGTCTTTCATATGAAAGAAGATATCTTTCGTTTCTCCGCTAAGAGGATCTTCGAATAAATAATAAGGCATTAATAAATTTTAGGTTTAAACACCTCTAATAGCCGAATTATTAGATATAAGAGTATTGAAAGTATCGGCATAGGTTAAATAGCCAAAAGATCTTTTAGGTCCGGGGGCGGCGAGGGCTTGCTTTAAAACTTCAACAAATTCCTTTTCGTCCCAATCAAAGAAATTACCCTGATTAAAATCGGCACCGGGATGGAAGAAAATATTATCGTAGGCCGGAAATTTAGCGTTAGGTTTTACGACCCAAGAATTTTCGTTGTTAAAGTAATCTTTGTAGGCATGAGCATCCAAAGATACGATTTTTTTACCTAAACAAGCAGCTTGATAAACTGGTAAATCTCTACCTTCCCCGCCCGACATTCCTAAAAATACATCGCAGCTGTTTAGAAAATCATTGTATTCCGCGTTCTTAGGCATCGCTGGCATCGAAGGGAAATTATAAGGTCTGACTCCATTAAAAGTATGATGGAGAATTTTTGCATTGTCTTCTGGATTGAAGAAAGGATTGTTAACGGCGGCATGGATGGCATATTCCCCATTATTACCAAATTCTTTTTGAAGAACCCGAAGAATCTTTTGGGTTCTTTTGCGATTCTCAAATTTCCCCCCTAATCCGATAACCTTGACATCTTTTGGATATTTTCTACTGTTGACTTCTTTAAAGTTATGAGTGTCAAAACCTAATTCTAAAAATACTACGTTCTTTAAACCATAAGATTCGAATACTTCCTTAGTGAAACTAGAAGTCACCCAAACCACGCTTTGCTGGGATAAAATATTGACCTCAGTCGGAGTCAGGGTATCGGTTTCATGGAAGGTGATTAGCTCTTGGTTGTTAGAAAACGATTCTAGGGAACCATTGATATGCCAAAGCTTGATTGTTCGAAAGGCACGAGAGTGATTCTTCATGTGACTCGTAATCTTGCTATTCACCCATTTTTCAAATTCCTGATCTGGAACTTGAGCTGCCATTGATACGTTACCAATAGGAATAATTGTACAATCTAAATTTTTCTTATAAGCTTCACGTAGTAAAGCGATTGATGTTTGACCCAGACTTAAGTCGTTAATTGGGAAGTGGAAAGTGACTGGCATTAAATTTCATTATGAATTTTTTCTTCTATTTTCTTTAGGTTGCGTATGTATATCATTCTCGCCCCTTGTTTTGTAATATTATAAAGTTTGGCAATTTCTGGCCAAGTTGTTTTTTTGAGACTACAATGTCTTAGTTCAAATATTTCTTGGAACCTTTTGTCATCTATATTATGAAATTCAGATTGAATGTAATCAATTAATTGTTTATCGTTACAGGTTTCTTTATCCGATAAATTTTCCAATCCAGAATCTTCAACTTGTATAATACCTTCGTTATCATGAAGTAGTCTCTGGCATTGCCAACGAATATTTTGTCCAATCCAACTAGAAAATTTCATTTTCCGATCTGGATTGTAGTTCATTGCATAATTGTAAATATTATACATTTTATGTTCAAGTAACTCGTCTCGTTCAATTTTAGGAACGTAAGTATATTGATTTACGATATTTACATAAATACCGGTATGACGATTTACTAATTCTAAAAGAGACGCGGAATCTTGTTTAGATTTAATCTCTTGAATCAATTGATGATCATTAACTTCGGCTGGAAGCATCGTCTTCTCTTTTAACTAAATTTTTAAATGCTAACTCGATAAATAAAACAACAACTGGTGAAGTTATAATAAAATGACCCGGGATAAGCAGGAAACTCCAAATTAAAATTGAGATCCAAAAAGCGCTACAGAGAGCACAGGTCGTACTATATGCTACCCATGGATTTAGATATCTATTTAAGCTCGTGCGGAAAAACGAAAGAAGGAAAGAGTGGTTATATAGAAAAAAGAAAAACCAAACCGAAAGACAATAAAAGATAAAAATTGACATTTATTCATCGCCTTCTGGACTACCATCGGACAAGCTTTGGTTTTGTAATAAATTATTAATCACAATACACAAAAACTGAATATCCTTATCTTGGATAGACATTTTATTGGTCATAATCGATCCATCTTCTAGTTCTCCTGAATAAGCGTTTACGATCTCCGCGACCGCATTTGCGGTTATCATAGAAATTTTCACGTTTTGACCCTCGGAGAAGATTGGATTGCTTAGGACATAAATTGCCTTATCGCCATCAACTCCTAAGATTGCTTGACAGAAGTTAGACTCTTTTAGTTCTGACATTGCGAGTTTAACTAGTTCTAGTTTAATGTGTTCTTGTGGTTTACTAACAAGAACCTTCTTTAAATCTGTTGGTATTACAAATGTGTCGCAATCGATAAAATGTGCGACAATTTGGTTTCTAATTTCTAATAGAGTCATTTACGCTTTATACTATTCAATTGTAAGTATAAGTCAACATTTTTTTTTTGTTAAAAGTGCATAGTAGTCCTATGTGGCGCAGACACAAAGACTTATAAAGTTTATAGAACTCATAAACAGTTTAAAACACTTGGGGAAACTTTAAGTAAGATCTTAAAACACCAAATATTAGACGAAAAAGTCATTTTGCGGCAAGTGAAGAACTTACTACCGATAAACTTTAAACAACTCTTCGGAGCCATTCGTCCAGCCCTGCGGTCTGAACTCATGGAACCTTCGGTTCATTGAAAGGCAATTTACATTTGCCATTCATTGTACAGTTTCTAAGTTGTACATTTTCCTTTTACTCACCATTTAGAAAACATACAGTTATTAACTGTAAAGTCTAATAATGTACAAGTCTAAAACGGTAGAGGAAACTAGAAGAAAAATGCCTTTATAATGAACCGAAGGTTCACAACGATTCTTTACTTTAGTAAAGATGAGTTGTTTGATTGGAAAACTTTACGGAATCTCGGACTTTACATTAGAATCTTTAGACTTACTAGACTCGCGTTGCTTCTCTAAGAATACTACCGTAAGAGATTTTTAACAAACGCACTTTACAGAAAGGAAGATTAAAAGATTCTTTCTTTTTCAATAAGAGCACCGCCCGCAGGGTGGGGCTCGTTCTGCCCCGAAGGGCCATAACCCCCCAATGGAGCCCTTTTACATCACTTTGATTGACTCAAAAAGTGCGTATTATCGGTTATTCTAACCTACCCAACGTGTGATTAACTACCGGGCCACAATTATAGTCAAGGCATTGTCATGCTCAGGGTGATCCCGCTTTTCATCTATTCAAATTCTTTTAGGTTTCAACCGTTATGTCGTTCAGCATTTCTCATAATCCGACTCGATAACCTGTTTTGACAGATCGGGACTACAAGGCCAAACACGTATCTAACCCGAATGTGAGGGTGTTTTATCACATTCTGTATGAGAATCTTACTAATCCGCCCCGAGTTAATTCTCGGTTTCCACGTCCCAAAGGGCTCCTGAAGGGTCTCGTGCATAGTATTTCTACGTTTAAAGTAACGCATTAAGTTTTCAACCCCAATGGCCGTCACATCTTGACGGTAGTTTGACTGTCACGCTTAAACTTGTGAAGGACTTTCAAAAGTTATCTGGCCCTCGCGCAGGGCTCTAATTATAAAGTATTATGTTAGTTTACGCCAAAAAAGGTTAATTTTATCTCAGGCGCTCTTAACTTTCACTATAATACACATAATTTTTTGAAAGTCAACACAGTTTGCGTTAAAACTTTTTCGAAAAACCGAATCCATAAAAAAGTTTGCATCTAAAACATGTTGACTTTTGCCGCGTTTTAAGGGAAAATCCCTTTTAAGAACAAATAAAATGAAAATTTTCTCGGATGGGGCAGACTGCCCTCAGTGTCAAAGATGGAGAATCGAACGGGGTTTCAAGAAACTCGGCCATCAAATAGTTCTTGATATCAGTAAAGCCGATTTGATATATATTAATAATCCTTGGTATGATTCTATATATAAAGTTAATATATTAAAAAATAAAGTTAAAATCATTTTAAACATTTTAGATTTGGCCCCGCATCTTGGAGATGATTTTCCACTAGAAAAGTTAAAGAAGTGTTTAAAAATGTCAGATGCTGTTACATGTATATCTGAAACAGTCAGAGACGATTGCACGGAAAGACTTAACATAACACCCCATGTTATTTACAATCCAATCATGGATGTTTTTTTACAAAAAAATCCCAAACCAAGAAAATTTAGAGCCCTTGCATCGGGAAGATTGCTTGACCCCAATAAGAGATCGCATTTGGGACTAATGGCATTGCAGGTACTCGGCGTAAAATCAGAAGAAATCGCAATTTGCGGCTCAGAATATCCCGGATATGGAGAAAATTTGGGCATCGTAGGGGTAGACACTTTAAGAGAATTGTATAACGAAGTCGATTTTGTTTTGGTCACTTCCCGACATGAGGGCTTGGGCTTACAGGTTCCCGAGGCGATGGCGGCGGGGGCTATCCCGGTTATATGTAATGATCTTTCTACGAAGCAGGAATTTTTACCATCTATTTATTTTCCAGAGTACGACGAAGTTTACCCAAATGTAATATCTTTGGTTCATTTCATTTCTCGGTATATGGGTAGTCAAGAAAATATGTTGGATTTCAAATCTAGGATTTATACCTATTACAATGCCAAATTGGCACATAAATTTAGTGATATCGGTGTTGCCAAATCAATTCTAGACATTTATTATAAACTATAACATGACAGCCGATTACATTTCCTCGTTAGTTAGTATCGTAATCTTAGACTATAAGAGACCGTTCGAAGCAGAGCTTCTTTTAGCCAGTCTTAAAAAACATGCGCATTTTCCTTACGAACTCGTTTATGTAAGCAACGGGGGGGACCAAGGTTATGTACAAGAATTTTACAACCAAGGATTAATTGATATTTTAGTTCTTTCCAAAGAAAACGGCGGGACCGGGCTAGGTACTAGGTTGGGATTTAAAGCCGCATCTGGCGCATACGTAATGTATTTACAAGTTGACCAATGGTTAGGATCAGATATTTCGTCATTCGAAATCTCAGATATGGTAAATTTCCTCGTGCACCACCCAGAATGCTTCTATATCGATCTGGCTGGTAATCAGGGTCATGGCAATTACTCCGAAAGAGCGGGATTTCTAAATAGGGAGCGATATTTAAATATTCCAGAATTGGGAAAAGCATACGGAGGACCCGGTCCTTTCGCCCATATTCAATGGTCCGAAAATGGTGTTCAAGAGCATATTAAAAAGAATAATCTTAACATCGTCATTGGTCCCAAAGTTTTCGGAGACAATGGTAAAAATTCCGTTAGAGAATATCCTTGCGGTGGAATTTTAATGTTATCGACTGACGAAAAAAGACTAACTATTATTAAACAAATCAAAAAAAGGGCAGATTTTCCAAATTTGAAATTAACAGACGCCGAGTGGGAACTAATTTTAGATGAAAAATGGATTGATGGTACAATTCCAGAGGGTCACAGGGATAGCAGTTTTGTTGCATGGAAAAACGTGATTACGATTGCAAATTTGTAATGATGAAAATTTCAATCTACAGCTCTGCTTGGTCGGCCAAAAAGATGGGATTCGATCTTAAAGGCGCGTTAGATAATTGGTCTAAGTACGCCGATGAAATTATTATTGCGGTCAATAAATGCAATGAAACGTTTTTAGAAATCGCCGAATTGGAAAATCCAAAGGTAAGTATCGTCATGACCGATATCGATTTTGAAAAAGACCCATTTGCATATGGTAAAGTCATTGATTCCGCGCTTCAATTTACATCGGGGGATTTACTTATTCAACAGGACTTAGACGAACGTTTCCGGGTAGATCCAGAAATGTTGCCGAAAATTTATAAGAGATTGAAGGATAATTTTTTTGGATCTTGTTTCGTACCTACAATTGACCTTTATGGAGATACCGAATCTTATGTTAATATTGGGAAAAAATGGTATATTCATTTACCGGGATTTCATCGTGGCCCTGTTAAATTTGGTATTAAGTCCGATAATCACCCTGATTACAATAAGACCAGCACGGATGAGCTAATTGATAAAGACGGTAATCTTGTTCCGACATTAAATCTTTTTGATGGCAATATTAATGATCTTCAAAAATATGTTGAAAGAGGAATGCCTATTGTCTACCATCTTGGGTATTTGAACCTCATAGACAGGGCTGAACGCGCTAAGTGGTGGAAAGATTTTTGGGTTAGAGCTACAAATGGGGACTCTAATACACATATTACAGATGTCAAAGAATTACTGAAGAGAGAAACGAAAAAACATGGATTGCCGCTATGGTAAATCACCGAAAATTTGAGGCGGAAAACAAAAAAATATGAATAAAATTTTTATAGGTATAATTACCCAAAATGAAAAATCTAATATTGAAGATCTTACGGCCTATTATCGATATTTCGACGGGCTTGCGTCAGTTGATCATGGAAGCGACGATGGTACGTATGAAATTCTAGACGAAAGAAAGGGTGTGGGTTTTGTAGAAAAAATTCCTTATTACGGGCATCATGGTCATTCCATGAACCATTTCCTTTTAAATCCAAAAATCGGCATTGGAGATTGGATACTTTTAAGGGATTCCAACGAAAGAATCAACGAGGATTTTGCCAAAAATATTCGCGGCTTTTTGAGTCAAATGGAAAATAACGGCATTGGCTCAATTTATCAATATAGCAAGTTGTTATTATTTAAAAGATTTCCCAATCAATTTTTTGCGAACACTCCTCATTGGGGATTACAAAACGCTCAACCAAAACATATTCAAATAGACCAACAGAATTGGTTTTCGTCCGATGAGAAATATTGTTATAGTGTGAGAAACAAAAATAGAGACTGTTGGCATTTTGTTGGAGCGTATCTTCGCTACTATCTCATGAAAGATAGTAATCATTGTTTGCTTGGTTTAGAAAAAAATGGAGACCCAAATATCTTGTTTCCCATTAGAAATAACCGTCGGATTAGATTTCTTCTCGCGCTTGAAGAATATAGTATTCCAGCAAGTAAAGACGCAGTAATTGATGTTGCTGGCCATTTATATAAATATCCTAATTTAACAATATTTTTTAATGAAGAAAAAATTTTAAATGACGCATATCGTTATCATATTCTAGGCGATAGACAATTCAAAGATAATCACGATTTTAAAGATATGGTAGAGATTAAGTCAACTACCCCGCCCTAAAGGGCGAGGCTTGTAATACATAAAGTCCCAATTACTTGGAACTTAACGGTTTATATACGTTTGGCTTGTTGACAGAAGCCTGCCCGTCGAGTCCCGTAACCGCTAGGTCACTGAACGAAACAGGGAGTTTGGAACGACCGGCTATATTGATCGCCGCATTTACATCTGCGTCCAATACAGTTCCGTCCTTGCAGTAGTATCTACTGCCTTTTCTTTGACCATCCATCAATCCGGTTCTTGAGTCAATTTGACTCGTAAACCG
>Ga0163144_10000680_pt1 | contig 80491 bp, 66 predicted proteins | sample OliLak19BULKMAT1_FD_123175 | JGI IMG/M metagenome (GOLD analysis project Ga0163144, IMG submission 123175) | Freshwater microbial mat bacterial communities from Lake Vanda, McMurdo Dry Valleys, Antarctica - Oligotrophic Lake LV.19.BULKMAT1 | ecosystem: Environmental > Aquatic > Freshwater >... | reverse complement strand
CGCTGAGTATCAGGCCTTTCGGCATTCGCTCGGCGAGGGGGTGTCAACCAAGGCCACGGTCGCATTCAAGAGCCACGTCGGGCACACCCTGGGGGCGGCGGGCGCGACCGAGGTGATCCTGTCGGCCATGGCGCTGCGTGACCAGGTCGTTCCGCCGACCGCGAACGTCTCCGCCGCTGACCTGGAGTTTGATGTCGGCCTGAACACCGGGCCGCCCAGCGCCGCCCCGCTTAGGGCAACCCTCAATACCTCACTGGGCTTTGGTGGGGCCAACTCCTGCATCGTGCTCTCGCCGTCGGGTCGCTCCGCGGAGGGTGCAGCGACTGAGCCGCGCGAGGTGTTGATCACGGGCGTGGGCGTCGTCGCGGCGGGGTGCATCGGCAATGAGGCCTTCTTGCGCCGCCTCGGTGAATCAGCACGCGCCCCGGTCGTCGCCGATGCCGGTGGCGTCACTGATTCGGAGTTGACGCACCTGCTGAACGCCAGGCGCGTGCGCCGGATGAGCGAGTACGTCAAGCTCACGCTCGCCGCAACAGCGGAGGCATGCCGCCACGCGGGCATTGTGGATGTCCAGCAGTTCTCCGCGGATGCCGCGGCGATCCTCGGGACCATGCACGGATCGGTCGCGTTCAGCGAGACCTATTACCAGCAGATCGTGGGGGAAGGGATCTCGGCCGCCAACCCCGCGCTCTTCGCGGAGGGTGTGCCCAGTGTCGGTGCCGCGCACCTGAGCATGATGTTGGGGGTAAAGGGCCCGTGCCAGGCCATCATCGGGTCGCGCACGGCGGGGCTGGATGCGCTTTGGTTGGCCGCGCAGCGGATCGCAGCGGGTGAATGGGAGCGGGCTTTCGTCGGTGCTGGTGAGGAATACTCCCCCTTGGTGAACGCGGCGTACGAGCACGCGGGGGTACGGGCACCGTCTGGCTCAAACCGGCGCGGCTTCGCGACCGGATCCGGCGCGGTCACGCTCGTGCTTGAGAGCCGGGCTTCGGTGCAGGGGCGATCCGGACGGGTGTACGGCACCGTCCAGGGTGGCGCAGCGCGTTGTTCACAGGGTTTGGATGGACGCGGCGGGGCCGAGGCGGTTCGGGGGGTCTGGAAGGCCATCGGGTCGCCGCGCCACCTGATTGGGTCAGGCAATGGAACCTGGATCGACCTTGTTGAGCGCCGTGGTTTGGGCTTGATTCGGGGTGGGCAAGAGCCCTTTGTTTCCTCCATGTACGGGCACATTCCCGAACTCTTCAGCGCCGGAGCACTCGCCGCGATCGCGGCGGTTGTGCTGTCCGGAAGGTTGCCTGCGAGCATTGGGTTGCGTCGCAGTGATCGTGGTCAGGCGGCGACCGGCACAGGCACGGTCACGAGCGTGGGGGTGTTGTGCTGTGATTACGCCGGGCCAGTGAGTGCGGTGCGGGTCAAACTCGCTCCGGTCGGACCCCCGGCCTGATGCAACGGGGAAGGCGGGCCCCGCGAGATGCTTGAGTCGAGGGTATTCTGAAGGGCCGCTGGGGCACGCGTGTCGCGTTGGAAGCCAATCCTTGGACCTGACCACCGCTACTGCACAGGAACGACCCTTCGGAGCAGATGCTCCCGCCGGCGCTCCGGCGCTGCCTTCATGGGTAGACGACCTGTTGGGAGGGGTCGAAGTGGAGCGTCGATCGTGCAGCGTCCGCAACGGATTGGGTGAACTGTCGGTCAGGCAGGGCGGGTTCGTATCGCTGGTTTCGGTCAGGGTCCCCGACGCCGTGACCCTTGCGGATGGGCCGTTTCAACAGGTGGTGCACGAGGCGTATCTCGATGTCCTTGGACAAGTCGCGACGCTGGCGACACCGCACCCGGTCCGATTCTGGAACCATATCCCCTACCTCCACGCCCCGATGGCCGGCGGCCTTGATCGATACATGGTCTTCAATGCCGGCCGGTTCGACGCGATGAACCGTTGGTTTGGTAGTGTCGAGGCCGTGCATCGCGGCGTCGCGACCGCGACCGGCGTGGGTCACGGGGGATCGGACCTGGTGATTCACTGCTTGGCGTGCGCTGCCGCGGGTCGGAGCATTGAGAACCCGCGCCAGGTTCCCGCGTACCGCTACTCGCGCCGGTATGGGCCGGTCCCACCATGCTTCGCGCGCGCAACCCTTGCCAGGCTTTCCGCCCTCGGTGGCCAGGCCATCCTCGTCGGCGGCACGGCAAGCGTGCGTGGCGAGCAGTCCGTACACGGTGACAACTTGGCGCACCAGCTTGCCGAGACGTACGTGAACATGGAGGCTCTTGTCCAGTGCGGGGCGCAACCCGGGATGGTCGCGAACGGGCTCGCGAGCTTCGTGCATGTCCGGGCCTACTACCAGCGGGGTACGGATCGCCCAGGCGTGGAGCGTTCGGTGCGCGGCACTTTTCCGGGCGCGCAGGGCATCGAGTTTGTGCAAGCCGATCTCTGCCGGCAAGAACTCCTGGTCGAGATTGAGGGTGTAGCGCTCGCCGGGGCACCGAGCCAGTTTGGAGCTGAGTGCACATGAGTTCCCAAGGTGCTGATGCGATCGTGATCGGCGGCGGTCCTTCCGGAGCGACCACCGCGCTGGCCATGGCCCGGAAGGGCCTGCGCGTCGTCCTGCTGGAGCGCGCGGCACACCCGAGGTTTCACATCGGGGAGAGTTTCTTGCCGCGAAACATGGCCCTGATCGAAGACCTCGGGCTGGGCGAGAGGCTCGCGGCGATCCCCCAGGTGGCCAAGTTCGGCGCGGAGTTCGCGTTCGGCAGCGACGATGAACCGGTGAACTTCCGCTTTGATTCCGGCTTCCCGGTCGGGGCGACCTCGGCATTCAACATCGAGCGGGCGCCCTTCGACGCCATGGTGCTCAGCGCCGCCAGGGACGCGGGGGTGGAGGTCATCGAGGGGCCAGTCGTGAAGGACATCCCTCGCCTCGCCGACGGTGATATTGCCGTCAGGACCGACGATGCAGAGCACCGCGCCAAGTACCTGATCGACGCCAGTGGCCAGGCCACGGTCGTGGGGAGGCACCTCGGCACGCGGCGTGTTCTGCCCAACCATCGGAAGGTCGCCTACTTCGGTCACTTCAGCGGCGTTGATCGCCGCGCCGGACCGGAGGGCGGGTATCCGACCATCGTCATGTGCGATGAAGGCTGGTTCTGGATGATCCCGATCGACCCGGTCCGAACCAGCATCGGCATGGTGCTGGAGGAGGACGTGGCCAAGCGGGTTGCGGTGCCGCCCGCCGCGATGTTGTCGTGGGGTGTGCGCCGCTGCCCCTTCATCAGGGCTCGCACCCGCAACGCGGTGTTTCCTGCCGCCAACGGCGTAACGGCTGACTTCAGCTATCGGTGCGAGCCGTACGCGGGGCCGGGGTACTTCCTGGTGGGTGACGCCGCCACCTTTGTCGATCCGATTTTTTCAACAGGCGTGTGCCTCGGAATGATGGCGGGGGTGCGAGCCGCCGAGTGTGTGGCCGCGCTCGTGAAGGGAACCGGAAGCCCCGCGGCCCTGAAACGTGACTACATCCAGTACGTCAAGCAAAGCTCGTCCGTTTTCTTCCGCATGGTGGACCATTACTACAAGCACGAGTTCCGGGAACTGTTCCTGAACGGGCACGGTCCCTTCGAAGTTCAGCGCGCGATCATCTCTCTGCTGGCTGGGCATGTATTCCCGCCCGATCCCCCGTTTGCTCTGCGCTGGCGCCTGTGGATGTTTGAACTCTTTATCCGGGCGCAGAGATACCGCGCGGTGGCCCCGCGGCGGGCGAGGTTCTCGCTGCTGGATGAGCCCGATCCGGCCGTGGCGGTATCGGGCGCTCCCGGGTTGGTCGGTGCTTCGCCATGACCAGCGGCTCGCACCTCTTGGCGCGGGTCGCGGAATACGCGCGGCGACGGCCCAGCGCGGTCGCCGTGCGCGAACTGCGGTCCGGTGCCGCCATTCCGACGCTCACCTATGCCGCCTTGGATGCCTGCCTCAATGCCTTTGCCCAACGGCTTCGCGCCCACGTGCACCCGGGGTGTGTGGTGCTGCTGTGCTCTCCGAACCGAACGGAGGTGTTGCCAGCGTTCCTGGCGGTGCTCGCCGCCGGGGCTGTCGTCATGCCGATCCACCCGGCGCTGACGACAATGGAGGTTCTTGAGGTCGTTCGACGGACCAGGGCCGTTGCCACCGTGTGTTCCGCAGAACGAAAGGATGAGTTTGCCCGCCTGGGCCTGCCATGCTTTGAGATTGACCAGGTGTTGAACGGGATTGTCGCTCCCTCGCCCCATCCACCGGTGGACCCAGCCCTGGCCTCGCGGCACTCCGGATTGATGCTCCAGACCTCAGGAACGACCGGAGAGCCCAATATCGCCTGCCGCAGCGCCAGATCGCTCGACGCGGTGGCCCGGAATGTCGCCGAGAGTGTCGGGCTGCGCGAGGACGACCGTGTGCTGGCCGCCATTCCCCTTTGTCACTCGTACGGAGTCGAAAACGGGCTTCTGGGGCCGCTGTGGGCAGGGAGCGCTGTGCACGTGACCGATGGGCTGCACCTTCCAATCGTCTTTGAGCAACTCATGGGCGGTGCCACCGTGTTCCCGGGCGTCCCGTTCATGTTTGAGGTGCTCGCGGATGCCGTCCCTCTGCGAGCCGGTGATAGTGCGGTTGTGTCGTCGCTCAGGACGGTCTATTCAGCCGGGTCCGCGCTACCAACGCGGGTGGAACAGGCCTTCGCCGCTCGGTTTGGGCTGCGCGTGGGCCAACTCTACGGGTCGACCGAGGTAGGCTCGGTGACGTTCAGCGATCCGAACTCAACCTCTTTTGACCCGTCATCCGTTGGAAGGCCGATGCCGGGCGTGGATATCCGGATCGTTGCCGCCGAATGTCCGCAACCATCCAGACCGCTCGCCGTCACCCAGGAGGGGCTTGTCGCCGTCTCCGCACCTTCCATGCTGGATCGATACCTGGATGCTCAGGCTCCCATCTTCGAGGGCTACTTCCTAACGGGAGACCTGGGAAGGCTTGACTCGGAGGGTCGGCTCACGATCACCGGCAGGCTCAAGCTGCTGATCGATGTCGGCGGGTTCAAGGTCAATCCGACCGAGGTTGAACTCGTCATCAAAGAGCACCCAAGCGTCGGCGAGTGCATCGTTGTGCCGATGCCGCTGACCCAGACCGTCTCACGACTCAAGGCCATCGTGACGGGACGCGGCGATGCACCCATCAGTACCGATGACCTGCGACAGTTCGCAAGGGCGCGCCTGGCGGCCTACAAGGTGCCGCGCATGTTTGAGGTCCGCAAAGACCTCCCCCGCTCCCCAACCGGCAAGGTGCTGCTCCGGCAACTGGAGACTGTCGAATGAAGTCAGCGCTCTGCGCCATGTGCGTGGTCGCGGCCGCGGCCTTGACGGGGTGTGCCTCGAACCTGCCGACGTACCAGTGGTCCGGTGCCGCGGATGGGCTTGAAGTCCTGGCGGCGCGCGCGAAGCACGTGCAAACGCTCCGGTCGCCGTGCTCGATCGTCCTCACCGATCCACAGAAGCGGCGCATCACGTTTGACGGCGCGGTCGCGGCACGATTCCCTGGGTGGCTTCGGCTGCGGGCGTGGAAGTTCAACCAGGCGGCCTTCGACCTGACTTCGACTCCGGAGGGTGTGTGGATGGCGGCCCCGGAGGGGCACTCCAGCACGGGGCTGGAGGGGTTGCACGCCGAACAGGTTGCGCAAGTCTGGGATCTTCTCGGCGGAGATTTTTTTTCAAGCGCGGGTCTGAAGGTCAGCGACACCGGGGGCGCAACCTTCCGAGTAAAGCGGGTCATGTCCGAAAGCGGGTCGGTAGTTGCGTGCGAGATCGATCGCAAGACGCTCCTTGCCCGGCGGTATCGGGTCTTTGATGCCTCGGGTGTGGTTGTTTTCACGCTGGACCTGGGGCGGTACAGGCTCATGGACGGGATGGCGTTCCCGACCCGGATTGAGGCGCTGGCACAGCACGGGCGCATCGAGATCGCTCTGCATGACGCCGAACTCAACGGCGACTTGGAGCCGACGGTCTTCCACCCGCCGCGCCGTGCGGTGAAGCAGCAATGAGAGTCACCCCATCGCCGGCGTCGATAGGTCGCAGACCCGCGATGGTCGTTGGCATGGCGCTCTTGTTGGCCCTCGCGGCAATCATCCTGACGGGCAGGACCCGGATCAGCGCGTCTTTGCAGGACATGCTGGGAACAGAGGACCCCGCCGCGGGTGCGCTCCAGCGCGTGCTCGAGCACTTCCCCGGAGCGGATGAACTCCTGCTGCTGGTCACGCTGAACGAACCCGCCGCAACCCCGCAGCAAGGGGTCAAGCAACTCCTTGACTTTGGTGATCGCTTGAGCCAGGAGGTTTCGGCATCGCCACTGACATCCCAGTTGTGCGCGGGCGTCAGCTTCGCGACCGACCCTGCGGCGGTGGAGTTCTTCCGGCGAGAGGTCGTCCCGGCCGGGCTGTACTACCTCGATGATGTAAGCCTGGACGCCGTTGCGGCCCGCCTGAAGCGCGAGGCGATGCAAGCCCAGTTCGTCCGGAACGAGGCCCTGCTGAGCACCCCCGGCCCCGCCGCGGGCGCGGTCGCCAAGGCATCACTGCGCGACCCCCTGCGCCTGCGCGAGTTTTTGTTGGAGCGGGTTACCCCGTTCCGCGCCGCCCTGCGAACCTGGAGAGGCGGGAGCGAAATGGTTTCGGAAGACGGCCGAAGCCTGCTCGTGCGAATCGCGGGTGCAAGGCCGCCCAGTGACATTAACTTCAGTCATCAACTCATGGAGTCTGTCGCGGGCGTGGTCGGCCGTATCAGCCGGGGTGAAGTCACGGTCGAATACTCAGGTTCGTACGCGATCGCCACCACGAGCGAGCGGGCGATCCGCACGGACATGATCATCAGCACGGTGTCGGCGGTCGTGTTCATGCAACTGCTGTTCCTGGTTGCGTACCGGCGCTGGTCGAGCTTCCTGCTTGCGTTCTTCCCCGTGGCCTGGGGAATCCTCCTGGCCTTCGGCGTGCACGGGGCCACCGGATCGCCGCTGACGCCATTGACGGCGGTGATCGGGGCGGAGTTGGCGGGGCTGGCGATTGACTGCTCGGTTCACTACCTGTCGCACTACGAAGCCGAACTGCGCCACGGGCTGGTGCCCGAGCAGGCCGCGCACGACACGACGCGAACGCTCTGGAAGCCGCTGGCATCCGTGTGCCTGACCTCGATGGTCGGTTTCCTGGCCATGGGGCTGACGGGGGTGAAGGCCCTGCGGGACTTTGCGCTCCTGGGGACGTTGGGATTGGGCTTTGCCTTTGTCGGCACGGTGTGGCTGATGCCGGCCATGCTGTTGCTGATGGCTCGGCGGGCTCGGGCGCTCCCCGTACCCGCGCCCGGAGGTCCGGGCCTGCGCGCGCGGGGCGATCTTCTCGAACAGATCGTGGCGAGCGTCTCGGCCCGCCGCGGGGTGTCTATTGGCGCGTGTTGCGCCGTCATGGCGATCGCCGTTGCCGCCACCATGACCAGTGGCGGCATCGGATTCGAGACCGGCCTCCACACAATGCACCCGCGGCCGAATCCACCGCTGGATACGCAAGCCGAGATCGGTCGACGGTTTGGCGCGGCCGCCGATTCGTTCCTGATTCACATCGAGGGGGGATCGCCCGATGAGGTGTTGGAGCGGGCGCACGCGGCGGCCCGGGCGCTGAGCACGCCGTCGGTCCAGAGCGCGGGTATCGTGGGGGTGCATGGGCTGAGCAGCCTTCTCCCGGACCCGGCGAAGTTGGCGGAGCGGAAGGCACGCCTCCGCCAAATCGACGCCGAGCGGGTCTTGGCCGACTTCAAGTGGGTCGTCGGCCAGAGCGCCTTCAGCCCTTCGGCGTTCGATGAGTACGCCGACTTCCTGCGAGCGTTGCTGACAAGCGAGCCGCCCGGCATGGCGGCGGTCGCACGGTATCCATCAATGGCGGCGACACTGACAACCTGCGCAGGCTCGGCAAGTCCATGCGAGGGGATGAGCGTGGCGTTGATGGGCAGGCCACAGCAGACGCCCGGTGTTCGCGACCAGGCGATCACGGCGATCCGCAGCGCCCTGGAGGCCGTGCCGGGAGCGACGCTGACCGGGCTGGGAGTCGTGGGGTACGACGTTGAGCACAGCGTGCGCCACGCGCTCCCGCTGGTTGTGGCCGTCGCTGGCGCGGGCGTGTTCGTGCTGGTTTATCTGGCCTTCAGGTCCGTGCGGGATGCACTGCTCGCGTTGCTGCCCGTGGTATTTGGAAAGGCTGTCCTCCTGGGGTACATGAGTGTCGCGGGTGAATCACTGAACCTGGCCAACATGGCTGCCATGCCGTTGCTGATCGGGATTGGAGTTGACTATGGGATTTTCCTGGTGAGCGTGTCGAAGCTGTCGTCGAAGCGAGCCGAATCGCCGGCGGTATTCCGCGGACGGATCGGCTCAAGCCTGCACGCGATCATCATGACGGTGTGCACGACCGCCCTGGGGTTCGGGTCGCTGGCCCTTACAAGCGTGCCCGCGGTGCAGTCGCTGGGCAGGCTCATCGCCGTCGGGGTGGCGGGCTCCCTCGCCGGGGCCGTGTTCCTGCTTATCCCGATCCTCGCGCACACCTCGGCGACTCCCTCCCCGCGTGGGGGTACAGGATGATCCTCAAGCTTGAAGCAACCCGATTGGTGATCCTGCTGAGCCTCCTTGGAGCCTGGGCCTTCCTCGTTCCGGGCTGCATCGCGCCCGGGGCCCGGCTGACGTTCCCGCCGCCCGTGGACCGCTCGACCGCCCGGTGGACCTTTGACGTCGATGGCAATAGCCGAATCGACTTCACAGTGTCAGCGGGCCCGGGTGGTCGGCTGGACGCCCTGTCGTACGACGACGATGAGGACGGCAGCGCTGACAGGGTGTACCGGTTGAGCGAATACTCGGCCGATGAAGTACCCCACCTCATCGTGCTGCTTGACTCGATCCCCTTTCACAGCGCGCTGGAAAAGTTCACATCGCGCGGGTGGTCCTGGTTCGACAGGCCGGAAAAAGTCATCCCGCCTTTTCCGACCATGAGCGGTGTGATCTTCACGGACATCATGCGGGCACCTCCCCTCCCGGGCATGATCAATAAGTACTACGACCGCTCCAAAGGTGAGACCAGCAACCTCATCTGGGATCGCGTGTGGGGGCATGTGCCCCCGTGGCAGCAGCGTTTGCACTACAAGTGCGGCTACGACGAGAATGGCATGGCGTTCCTGCGCCCGCGGGAGTGGTTCGGCGTCGAGATGGCTCGGGTGAAGTCCGCCTTGGACCGCAGCCCCGACAAGACCACCGTCGTGTACATCGCCAGCACGTCCGGGCTTGTGAGCCGGTACGGTGCCCAGGGCGTGGATGAGACTCTTGACCTGGTCGAGACGCTGAGCCTGCAGCTTATGTACGAGCGGCAGGGCGCGATCAAGATAACAGTGATGGCCGACCACGGGCACAACCTCATGGCCAGCAAGCGGGTTGAGTTCGATGACACCCTCAGCGCGGCGGGCTTCCGCGTCGCCACCCGACTTCGCACCGAACGCGATGTCGTGATGGACATCGATGGCATGGTGAACTACATGGGCATGCACACGCGCCGGCCGGCGCCCGTCGCCGATGCGCTGCTGCACCGCCCGGAAGTTCAACTCGCCATGTACCTTGAAGGCGAGCGGGTGATTGTGAGGAACTCCGTGGGGGCCGCCGCGATCGAGGGGCGGGGCGAGCGGTACAAGTACAGCGTGATCAACACCGACGTGCTGGGGCTGGTCCCCATCGCGGAGGCGCTGGCCGCCGGCGGGAAGGCAGACCCCGATGGGTTCATCGATGGGCGTGATTGGTTCAACGCGACGGTCGATCACGAATGGCCCGATGCCCCGTACCGTCTGTGGCGTGCCTTCCACGGCCTTGTTGTCCATACCCCCGACCTCATGCTGACCCTCCACGACGGGTATTCAACCGGCATCGGCTGGTTCGAGTACTTCATTACCATGGCCTCGACGCACGGAGGCCTAAACCAGGTCAACAGCTCTACCTTCGTCATGACCATGAACGGACGAGTCACGGGCCCCCTGCGCAGCGGCGAGGTATTGGACGCCATCGCGCCGGGGTTCACGCCAAGGGTTCGCGAGAAGTGACAATGCTCTCAACCATCGGGGCGGGGCTCGCCGCGGCAGGGCTTGCCTATTACACCTACGCCACTTTTTCGGTGGGGAGCCGCGCCTTCTTCCCGGTGATCTGCCGCGGCCCCGCCGGTCCGGGCGCGAAGGTGGCGTTGACGTTTGACGATGGCCCGACCCCGCATGGAACCGAGCCCATCCTCCGGGAACTGGAGCGGCTGCGAATCCCCGCGGCGTTCTTTGTCATCGGGTCCAACGCGGCGCGTTGGCCCGGCTTGCTGCGGCGGATCGACAAGGCCGGGCACCTGATCGGGAACCACAGCTTCGATCATGCGCGCCTGGGGGTCCTCGGCTCGCCGTCCTACTGGCGGGACCAACTCGCGCGGACGGACAACGTGGTGCAGGACCAGGTTGGAAAGCGACCGGCCCTGTTCCGGCCCCCCATGGGCTTCAAGACTTGGCGCATGGCGCGCCCACTCCGGGAGGGCGGCTTTTCCGTCGTGGCCTGGAGCCGACGCGGGTTGGATGGAGTGGCGACCACCCCGCAGCGCATTGTGCAGCGACTCGCGATGCGGGTTCAGCGCGGCGATATCTGCGTGTTGCACGATGGAGAAGAGCCCGGCCGCACCCGCGATCCCGCGACGACCCTCGCGAGCCTGGAGCCCCTTGCACACGAGGTGCGAGCCAGGGGTCTGGAGTTCGGTCGCCTGGACGAGGTCATCGGCGTCGACGCGTATCGGTCATGAAGACGGGTGGAGTTCATTCACCGGCTCGGCGATCGTCGGCTTCTTGGGCATGATGCCAAGCAGAGCCGAGAACATCAGGAACGTGACGCACGCCAGCGCCAGCCCCAGCGCGAGGCCGCCCGTGATCCACTCCAGCGTCACGCGCGCCAGCAGTTGCAGGTACCCCTCGCCATTGGGTTGGAAGTCAAGCAACCGCGGCGCCGAGCCGTGCAGCATGAGGTGTCCCAGCCAGATGGCCGCCGCGATGAGCAAGGGCCCCAGCGGCGGTGTCGAGATAAGCGACCCGGTCACGACCGTGAGCGGGTGCAGGCGCAGGCGCTTGGCCGTGTACAGGCTCAGCACGGTATGAAGCCCGTACAGCGGCAGGTTTCCAATGAACACGCCAACGGCCAGGCCCTTGGCGACGCCGCGACCCTTCTCCAGACTCCGAGCCTGACGCCAGAGATCCACGGGGCTGATCCACCTGAGAAAGCCGCGTGCCAGGAGCCGCGCATGCAGGCACATCCCTTGCCACGAGTCACGCCACTTGAAGTGGCTCACCCGCGCCGCGCCGGCAAAGTACCGGCTCGTAATCGGCACGTTCACGATCGCAGCCCCGGCCCACGCGGCCCGGGTAATCACCTCCGCTTCATACCCGTACCGCCGCGACCGCACGGCGAGCCTGTTCACCAACGCGACCGGGTAGATGCGGAAGCCACACTGGCTGTCCTCCACGCGGGCGCCCGATTCCAGTCGGATCGCCAGGTTGGAGAGCGCCCGCCCGAGCCTGCTCTTGAACGGATACCCCGGGATGTGCGCGATGCTCCGTGCTCCCACCACCAGAGCCCCGTGGTCTTTGGCGGAGGCCGTCAGCAGATCCGGCACCTGCTCAGGGTCAAGCTGGCCATCGGTATCGATCGTGACGACATGGGTCAGCCCCTCGCCGGTCACGTGCGCAAAGCCGGTCAGCATCGCATCGGCTTTGCCCTTGTTCTGGGGATGGGTAAGGACTGTGAGCTCAGCGTGGCGTTCTGCGAGATTGACGAGCAGGGCTGCAGTCGCGTCCAATGATCCATCGTTCACCACGATGACGGGCAGTCCCTGCGCGAGCGTCCGGCCGACGATTCCCTCCAGGGTGGAAGCGTTGTTGTACGTCGGCAGCACCGCAACGGGGCGGAACGGTACCGTTGTGTGAGCCAAGGGAGTGGGAAGCTGCGATTCCAAGGCGCGAGTGTACGGGTCAGAACCGCCCCGTGCGGGACAGCCGCCTTGCTCCTCAGGACTCGTTCGCGACCGCCGGGGCAGGAACAGCGACTGGCTTCCCGGATGCCGCGGACTCTGTGGGGGCTCCCCATCCACCCCCCAACGCCTTGTACAGCGCGATCAGGCTGCGCGTCACGTCGGCCTCACTCTGGACCAACTGATCCTCGCTGAAGTACGCCTCACGCTGGCTCTCAAGTACGTTCAGAAAGTCGCCCACCCCGCTTCGATAGCGGTCCGTTGAGAGCGCCACCGCCCTCCGGTTGGCGTCCACAGCCGCCTGGAGGGCTTCGCGCCTTTCCTGCTCCTGGATGAAACCGGTGAGGGCGTTCTCAACCTCCTCGAATGAGAGCAGCACGGTCTGGTCGTAGGCGGCCAGGGCCTGCTCCTCGCGAGCATTGGCCGCCGCGATCGACGACCGTACCCGCCCGGCGTTGAAGATGTTCCATCGAACAGTTGGTCCGAAGGACCACGCACGGCTGCTGTAGTCGAACAGTTCTCCCGTCTGAGCACTCTGAAAACCAAAGGACCCCGTGAGCGAGACCTTGGGGAACAGGTCGGATGTAGCCACGCCAACCCTGGCCGTGGCGCCCGCGATTCCCCGCTCCGCGCGCCGGACGTCCGGCCGCCTGCGAAGCAGATCGGACGGAAGCCCCACCGGCACCCGCGAAGGGGGCGCCGGGATGACGCCCTCGGCTGTCAACTCCGTCAGCACCGTTCCCGGTTGCTGGCCGAGCAGCACATCGAGCCGGTGCGCGGCCTGTCGCAGAGCGGCCCGAAGCAGCGGGAGCTGCGACTGGCGGGTGGCGAGCTGGGCCTGCGACTGGGCGACCTCTAGGTCGGCGGACAGCCCCGCCCGGAACCGTGCGTTTGTCAGATCGAGCGTCTCCTGCTGCGCATGGATGGTGTGCTCCGCGAGGCTGACACGCCGCTGGAGGCCGCGCAGTTCGGTGTAGTTCCGGGCGACCTCCGCGACAACGGTGACTAGGATATCGCGACGGTCTTCCACAGCCATGGCAAGGTCGGCGTCCGCCGCCTGAACCGCACGTCGGACGCCGCCAAAGACGTCAATCTCCCAGGTCGCGTCCAGCCCGACGTCAAAGAAACTGGTCTCTCCGGACGGGGCGAAGGAACCCGGGCCAAGGTTGTCGCTCGCCCGGCTGCGGGTGGCCGCGCCGTTGGCGCTGACCTCCGGGTACAGCCCGGACGACTCCAGCCCGCGGAGGGCCCGGGCCTCGCGCACCCGCGCGGTCGCCGCACGCAGGTCCACGTTGGATTGGACCGCCCGCTCGATGAGCCGGTCCATGATCGGGTCGTTGAACACCCGCCACCATACGGCAAAGTCCGCCTCGCCCGCGACGAGGGCCGTGGCCGTCGGGACAGTCGGGGCCGCGCCCTGGGCCGGGTCTTGGAGCGAACTGAAGTCAGCGGGGGCAGCGCCGGTTGGCGCTTCGTAGTCAGGGCCAACGGCGCAGCCTGACAGCCCCATCACAGCGGCGAGGGGTGAAGCGAACCCAACAACGATCCTTGTGTTCACGGGTCGGTCTCCTTGGCCCGAGCCGGGTCCGATCTTCCTGTCGGCCTGTCGGCCTGCCGGTCTATCGGCGCGGCTTCTATGTACACATCCATCTGCTGACCGACAAATACAGGGAGCTGCTCCCCGTCGAAGCTGTACAACACCTGGAGCACGCGGGTGTCCACGCGCTCGTTGCTCTCACCGGTGAGCGAGCGCTTGGGCACGATGTAGGGCTCGAACCGTACGAACGACAGCGGTGTTGAGATGTCCTTGTTGCCCCGGACGAATGCCCTGGCCGGTGCACCCGCCAGAACGCGCCACGACTCATGCTCGTCGATGTCGACCCGAACGTGGAGCGGGATCACCGTTCCCATCAGCACCAGGGGCCTCGCCAGGGCACCCGCCTGTGCAAACTCCCCGGGACGAATGTTCACCTGGAGCACGCGCCCCGCCACGGGCGCACGCACCACACGCCGGTCCAGCTCCGTGACGACCGCGTCGACCTGGGCACGGGCCTCATTCACCTGCGACTCCGCGACGGCAACGTCCATGCCCCAGCCGCCCGCCTTGAGGAGGTTCAAGTCGGCTTCCGCACCCTGCAATCTGGCCCTGGCGATATCCACCGCGAAACGGCGACGGCTGAGCTCCTCCGCACTCGTCGCCCGCGCATCGGACAGCCTTTCGAGCATGGTCAGTTGGTTGACCTGGTCCTGGAGTTGAGCCTTTGCCTCCTGAACGCCCGCCTCAGCGGCCGGCAGCAGTTCCGGGCGCGTGCCCGACTTCAGCCGGGCGAGCTGGCCCAGTGTCGTAGCCAGCGACGCCGCTCGAACCGCGCGCAGGGCATTCAGGTCGCGGGAGTCCAGCTCAAAGAGCGGGTCTTGAGCCGCGACATCATCCCCGACTTTCACCAGCACTCCGGTCACAATGGCGCCAACCGGCGCACCGATCGCGATGTTGTCCGAGCTTGCCTCGACCAGGCCAGAGCCCGCGACGAATGCGCCAAACGGCGCCGTCGGCGGCTCGATGACGGGCGGCTGGGCCGCAGGAGGGCGTGACCCCTGGACCACGGTCCACACCGCCAGGAGGATGCCCGCGATTGCCATGACGGGAATGAAAAACGTCCGGATCATGCGTGCGAGCTCACTTTCCGTTGACTCCGCGTGCCCCGCCGTGGATGGACTCGGCAACCCTATGCCCCTGGCCGGTCGTGATGCGTTCGATGCGACCATCATCCATTTCAGCGATGCGGTCCGCAAACTCAAAGATCCGTGCGTCGTGCGTGACCACGACGAGGGATAGGTCGCGGTCCAGGGCCACGCCCCGGAGAAGCTCCATGACCCGCTGACCCGTCGCGTGGTCCAGCGCGCTCGTCGGCTCATCGCACACCAGGAGTCGCGGGTGGTGGACCAGCCCGCGCGAGATGGCGACACGCTGCTGCTGCCCACCGGAAAGCCGATTCGGAACATCGTTGACCCGATCGCCCAGCCCCACCAGGGCAAGCATGTCCTTGGCCCTCGATACCGCCTGCGCCCTGGGCACCCCGTTGATGAGCAGAGGGACGGCGACATTCTCCGCGATGCTCAGCGTCGGAATCAGATTGAACGACTGAAAAACGAAGCCAACGTTGCGGGCGCGAAACCGCGTGACGTCGTTGGGCCTCATCGTCGCAAAGTCGTCCCCAAGCACCACGCACTCACCGCCGTCGCGATCCAGCACCCCCGCGATCACAGAGATCAGCGTCGTCTTCCCGCACCCCGATGGCCCCACCAGCATCATCAGCTCCCCCTGGTGCACATCCAGGTCAACGCCCCGCAGCGCCCGCACCGCCGACTGGCCGGCCCCGTACGTCTTTGTCACCGCGCGACAGCGAATGGCGACCGGGCTTCCGGAAGGCTTGACCGTTGGGGCTGGGGTTGAAGGCGCGGTGCTCATCTGGCTTGTGGATTCCCTGGTCAACCCTTGAAAACAATGGCGGGTTCGAGGGTGATGACCTTGCGGATGCTCAGCATGGCTGAGAGGAGGCAAATAATCAGCACGGCCGAAGCCGAGGCAAAGAGCAGTTGCCACGGCAGGCGGAACGCCAGGGCCGTGTGGCGGGACATGTACCCGAAGAACGATGCCAGCCCAACGCCCAAGCCATACCCGATGCCGCCCACAACCAGCGACTGCAGCATGATCATCGACAGCAGCACGCGGTCGGTGGCGCCCATCGCCTTGAGGGTCCCGAAGTACCTCAGGTTATCCACGGTGAAGCTGTAGAACATGAACCCCGTGATGACCGTGCCGATGACAAACCCAAGCGTCACCGCGATCCCGAAGTTGATTGGAATCCCCGTGTTCTCGATGAAGTACGTCACGGTCTTCCACTTGAACTGGTCGCGCGTGTACGCCGCCAGGCCACTGACCCGGGAGATTCGGTTGCACAGCTCCTGGAGGTCCTCGCCGGGCTGGGCATTGACGAGGATGAACGTCAGCAGCTTGCGTTCGCGCGGGGCATAGGTCGTCGCGCGGCTGTAGGTGGTGTAGACGGTCGGCTGGCTCTGAAAAGAGCGGGTATTCTGTGAAATCCCAACCACGACGCCCCGCTTGTCGTTCAGTTCCATCGTGTCACCCACGACCAGCGGGCGGGGCGCGCCGCCCGGCTGCAGCGGCGGCTTCGCAAGGCGGGTGCTCGCCCCGATGGCATCGACGATCACCGCATCGGCCTGGCGCAGGTCCTCCAGCCGGCCCGCGAGCATCAACGGGGGGCCACCCGTCAGCGTCGCGTCCTCCAGCCCAACGACGGTGCAGTTCTGGAACTGACCGTCGGCCATGCGAGCCCTGATGAACCCCTTGTACAGCGGTGCAGCCCACGCCACCCCCTCTACCCCCCGAACGCGGAACAGGGCAGTATCCTGAAGCGGCTTGGTGTCGTCGATGAACTGGACCTTGCTGTCCATCACCCAGATGTCCGGGTTTCCCATGTCGGTGATGGGCGCGAACGTGCGCGACATCAGACCAATGAAAATGGCACCCTGCTGGGTAATCACCATCGACGCCAGCGTCACACCCATGATGATGCCAAAGTACTTGGCCTTGTCGCGGAACAGCATCTTGAGCGCTATGGAGAGCATCAGGTCCTTCGATCCAAGCCGCTTGTGCCCGCAGCAGCCCCAGGTTGGTTCGTCGAAGCGAGCGCTGCGATCCCCGCAATCGCGCCGAGCGAAAACGAAGTGATGTGGTCGGCCAGTGCCGCGACCTCGGCGGGGCTGTACGATGCTTCCGGGAACAGGCGGTCAAGTACAGGGCGGCAATGCCGGTGCAGCAGGCATTGACCCAGGACGCTGTTCGCTGTCCGTCTCACAAGAACTGGGTCGGCACCGCCGCCCAGCAACTCGTCGACGATCCGCGCTAACGCCTCGAACTGGGGGCGGATCGAAATCGAAACCAACCGATCCAACGCCACAGTGGGGTCGATCATCTCCCGCGCCATCAGCTTGGCATGCCACGCCGGCCGGCCCTCGTCCAACAGCCTGTGCATCATGTTCCGGATGAACCAACGCAGTTGGTCCGTCGCGGGCGCTGCTGGCTCATTCGCCCTTGGAGACTGTTGCATCGCGCAGCTGTGGGCGTATTCCACCACGGCCGCGTACAGCCCTTCCTTGCCCTGAAAGTGGTAGTTCACCGCAGCCACGTTTGCCCCTGCACGAGTGCAGATGTCCCGAATCGTGGTGTTGTGGTACCCGTTGGCCGCAAAGACCTCACCCGCGGCGACCAGCAACCGCTCGCGCGTGCCCACCTCCGCCAGGTCTTCGCCATCGATCGCTGATTGAAGGGTTGGATCTGGCAAGGCTTGGTATCATCCTCGATTCAAACAAGTGTTTTATACAGATGTTTCATCCGCGTCAAGTCCCACGCCAACGGACCAGACTCAAGCGTTGTTGTCGGGTGTCGTACTATCGCTGTCAAATGCCCCTATCGCCTGAGGAACGGACAGTGCTGGAAGCGCTCGCAGCCCGCGGCGAGCGGCTGCCTCCAGAACTGCGAATCCCGTCCGGTGCCGAAGCGGTTGAACTCGTCTGGCCCGGCAAGCAGCGGGGGGCCGACACTTCTGAGCCCCAGCTGCGCCCGGTCGAGTTATTCCCCGGTTCCCCAACCGCTGAGGACCCTGCGAATCTGCTGATGTCTGCCAACAACCGGGTAGCGATGGCAGCATTGCGAACCGGCTGGCTGGCCCAGCATGTTGTCGAGCGCGCCGGGATCAGGCTGATCTACATCGATCCACCCTTTGCGATGCAGACGGACCACCGCGTTGATGTGACCGTCGATGGCGGCTCATCGGGGCCGTCGATCATCAGCACCCCCGCCTTCCGCGATACATGGGGAAAGGACGGGTCTCTATACCTGCAGTTCATGTACGAGCGGCTGCTCGCGATGCGAGGCCTCCTGGCCGACGATGGTGCCATTTGTGTGCACTGTGACTGGCGTGCCAACAGCTGGCTCCGGCTGCTGATGGACGAGGTCTTTGGGCGCGACTGCTTCCGAAACGAAATCATCTGGAAGCGGGCTCCCAACCTGGGACGACAGGCGGCTTCCAAGCAACTCGGCCGCGTCGTCGACACCATCCTGCTCTATTCCAAGACCGCCGGGACCGCGTTCCGCGGCAGCCCGCCGATCCGTTCCCAAGCGGTCGAACTGGATGGGAATGGCAAGCCGCGTGGTGTAAAGTGGGACCCGCAGCGGGCCTACTGGTTCACGACCGCCCCGCGCGGCGATTACACGGATGCGAGCATCGCGCAGCTCCGCCTTGAAGGCCGAGTGTATGACTCGGCCACCGGGCGCATCTACATCAAGTACCCACTGCGCGAGGGCGACGATGGCGCCTGGTACAAGGACCAGCCGGTGGACACACTCTGGACCGACCCGGATGTCAGGCCCTTGCGGCATTGCTCCAAGGATGAACTGGGGATCGGGTACGCGACGCAGAAGCCCGAGGGGCTGCTCCGGCGCATCATTGAGTGGACAACGGCGCGGGGAGACCTGGTTGCCGACTTCTTCTGCGGGTCTGGCACGACCCTGGCAGCCGCCGAAAAACTCGGCCGTCGCTGGATTGGCTGCGACAACGGGGCATTGGCGGTTCATACCTCGCGGAAGCGGATGGCGATGGTGCAGGCAGCCAACCGCGCCTCGGGCCTCGCAGCGACCGGCTTTGCGGTGCTTGCGGAAGAACATCGAGTCGATGCGCCCCCGCAACCCGCCCAGCCCGAGCCCGCCATGGTCTCAGTTGAAGCCGACAGAACGGCCGCGTCGCTCAAAATCATCCTCGCAGGGTTCACCGGCAACCCACTCGCGGCCGCGGGGTTGCAACCGGCGCAACGCGGAGCCCACTGGAGCAGTTGGGTTGATGGATGGGCCGTTGACTTTGCGTACGGTGATCGCAGTTCCAAGGTGCCGGGTTCATCCGGTTCGGCCGGCCTCTTTGTCAGCGATTGGTTCACGTACAGGACACGTCAGAACCGCGCACTCACACTGTCAAGCCCCGCCCAAGACGGCGAAGGACTGGGCGACCGCATCGCCGTCCGGGTTTTCGATATTTTGGGTGGCGTTCACACCCGCATTATCAAGGTGCCGCCAGCCCCAGCCGCCCGGACCCCTGCGTGATCGCGCTAGCCCCGAGACGCCGGCGCTCCCGCGGCATGGCCGCACCCCGCGCCGGAGCCGCGAACCGCCTTGGAACCCGTCCAGATCTCGAAATACGGGCGGCAGGACTCGAACCTGCAACCTCCTGATTCGTAGTCAGGTGCTCTATCCAATTGAGCTACGCCCGCGGCCGTCACACCGGTTTTAGGGGCCGGATGGGGCAGGCACAAGCCTAACCCTCCCTACCCCCAGCGGCAAGTCCCGTTGCCCGGAACCTTGCTTTCTGCCGCCAGGGTGCGATTATTCCCTTCCCCGTCCGTCGGGCGGGATCGGAAGGCTTGGCTCGCGGCAGAGGAATAGTCGATGGCTCATTCACGTACGGCGAAGAAGAGGGTCCGGCAAAACTTGGCGCACCGCGCGCTCAACCGCTGGCGCTTGCGCGATATGCGCGAGGCGTTCAAGGACTTTAACGAACAGATCCTCCACGGCACGCTCGAACAGGCCCGGGAGTCGTTCCGCAAGTGCACGCGAGTCATTGACCGCACCGCCCACAGCGGCGTGATTCACAAGAACCAGGCCGCCCGTCGAAAGAGCCGCATGAGCACGCGCCTCAAACTCAAGCAGAACCCCAAGCCCACCGCTTGAGAGGCCCGAGTTCGTAGTTGACAACCTGCACACGACAGAGCCCGATGCCCCATGGCACCGGGCTTTTTTGTGCTTCGGCCCCGCATGTCGCTACGCTCGCCCCATGGTCAGAGTCCGGAACGCCCCTGAATCCACAGGTATGTTCTCCAAACGGAGCCCACGCCCCAAGGATGACGGCCGCTATTCCTGGCTTTCGACCCGTCCGCTTCACGTGCTGGTGTTCCTGCTGCCCCTCATGATCGTGTACGAAGTCGGATCGATCCTCTACCTGGCCGATCCCAGCAGGGGGGTCATCGAGACCATCGGCGCGCGCAGCATCCTGGGAGGCTTCTTCGAAGCGTTCGGTGTCGCCAGCCTCCACCTGCCCCCGTTGGCCTTGGCCACGGTGCTGATGGTCTGGCAGTTTCTCGAACGCGACTCGTGGCGAGTCCGCCCGGTTGTCCTTCTGGGAATGCTCCTTGAGTCTTTCCTCTGGACGCTCCCGATCCTCGTGTTTGGCCTGATGCTCGGGATGGATCAGCCCGCGGCCGGAGTGGACCAGGGTGCCGGTCTGGCGGCCCGTTCATGGCAAGCGCGAATCACGCTGTCGCTGGGAGCGGGCATTTACGAGGAGTTGCTGTTCCGGCTGATCCTGGTCACCGCGATCCACTTCGTCGCAGTTGACCTGCTCCGGCTCAGCCAGGGCGTAGGTTTCGTCTTGGCGGCGGTCGTCTCGGCCATCGCGTTTGCCCTCTACCACGACGTCTCCTCCCCCGGGGGCGGCGCCGACCTATGGAAGTTCCTATTCCTTGGCGGGGCAGGGGTTTACTTCGCGGCCTTGTTCATCATGCGCGGCTTCGGTGTCGCCGTCGCAACGCATGCGCTGTACGATGTTGTGGTGCTCCTGGTGGTGACCGGATCTGGACCCCCCGGCCCAAATTAGCGCACGCCGTTCCGTGCTGCGGTGGTTATGGGAGCCAGGGGGCACTGGAACGCGCGGGTTGCCCTGTGCTAGACTGGGATTGGGCGGAGAGACCGTGGGGCAGGCTGGCCTGCTCAACGGGGCGCGTTGTCGTGCCGGGTTTCTTCGGACGCGGCGGTTCCAACCGGAAGGATGGTTCGCATGGGTCTGGACTTCGCCATAGATGCCCTGTATGAAACGGGATGGTCGGCGGAAGCGACGCCGGAATGTCAGCGTCATGTGGACGGGCGGGCCTACCCGCCGGAAGACTTGGTCCGCAAGGCGTTTTCCAACCGCGGGTATGACCTGACCGTTCGGCACATCCAACTCTTCGATTGCTACCGGGCCGAGTGGCGCGATGAGCTCGGTCAGGCCGCCGGTGCGGTTGTGGGTCAAACCGCAGCCGAGGCGGCGGTGTACGCACTTTCGCAACTCCGACGCCAACTGCTCAGCGCAGGGGCTTGAGCCAAAGCCAAGGCCTCAGCCCGCCACGGCAACGCCGCGGCGAGGCCCGCCGGTCAACACACATCCAACACTCCTGCGCGACCGTTGACCGGTGTGCTTGCCCTGCTATCGTCTGGCTCCGCGGCCCCATCGTCTAGCCCGGTTAGGACGCCAGGTTCTCATCCTGGTAACAGGGGTTCAAATCCCCTTGGGGTCATTCAGCCGCCGGTCTGTCCCGCCTGGGTAAGGGGGGGCGTTTCGCCGGACGGTTTCCCTCCGATAACACAACTTTCGTTGAAGCTGCCGGGCGGCCGGGTCGATCTTTGCAACCGGGTGACGCCCGTTGGCGTCAGGTCAGGCGCGGCCAAACCCTCGACCCTGATTCAGCGCGCCGCAGGAGCCTCGTCATGTGTCTTACACGTTGTGCAGTCGTGGTGTGCGGGGTGGTCCTGGCCGTTGGCTTCGGTGGTTGCAACTCCGGCGGTGTCAAGCGCGTGGAATCAACGACCACGGACATGGCGGAAACCACCGCGTACATCCAGAGCATCAAGACCGAGATTGATGCCGCGATGCAAGGCCTCAACGACATCCAGACCGCGGCCGAATCCGATGCGACCCCCGCCTACACGAACTTCGCCGTCGCGGTCGACAAGCTCGAAGCTCGCAAGGACCTGGGACGAGCCCGGGTTGCCGCCATGCGGGATCGGGCCGAACGCCACTTCGCCGCGTGGGAGCGGGAACTGGCCGTGATGACCAACGTCGAACTGCGGGCACGCAGCGCCGGCAGGCTCGCCGCGGCCAGGGAGAGCGTTCAGAAGATCACGGTTATTGCCGACGACGCCAAGCGGGAGTTTGACCCCATGCTGGCCGAGTTCAAAGACCTCAAGATCTACCTGGGCAATGACCTGAACCCAACCGGGATCGGCTCTGTACGCGATCAGGTCTCCAAGCTCAGCGGCGACGCCGAGCTTGTCAAGCAGGCGCTCAACGCCGTGACCGCCGAAATCGAAACCACCCGGGTCGCTATGTCACCCAGGCAGGCCCCGAAGCAGCAGGTGACGGTGGTCCCTGATGCCGCTCCGGTGAGCGAGCAGACGCAGGTCCCCACCGCTGAAGCCGACATGAACAAATAGGCCGTCAGAACCCAACGCTGCGCAGCGTCTCGTCAAGCTGACCAACATACCCGCCCCCGTACATGGTGACATGCACGAGGAGCGGGTATGTGTTGTACACGTGCCTGCGAGTCCTCCAGAACTCCGGCTCAATCCCGCGAAGCCGCGTGTACCGGGCGAAGAACCCGTCTCCAAACGTTGAGAACAGGTTGATGAACGCGAGTTCGACCTCCGCGTCCCCGTAGTAGACGGCCGGGTCCAGCAGCGCGGTGATCCGGTCTCTTTCCGCCAGCACGTTGCCGCCCCAGACATCTCCGTGCAGGAGCGAGCAATGGGGGCGCGCCGGGATCAACGATGCGAGGCTCGCGGCCAGCGCAGTGATCCGCTCCAGAAGTACCGCCGGAATCCTGCCGGCCGCATCGGCCTGCGCAGCCATCGCCAGCAACCGCTGATCCCGAAAAAAACTCACCCAGTCTTCCCGCGGGGAGTTCGGCTGTAGCAGGGCGCCGATCGTGCCGGTAAACCCAAGGCCGTACCGCCCATCGGGGGCAGTTATGGCGTGAAGTTCGGCGAGCAACGCCGCGGCGTGCTCCTCGGCCGGTGGCGTGAAGAGGCTTCGGCCCGGCATGTCCTGCATGATGAGCACGTCACGATCGGCGAAGACCACCGCCGGCACCGGAAGGGAAGAGTGACCTTGGAGGTAGCGGAGCATCGCCGCCTCGACCTCAGGGCGGCTGGCACCGGCGGCGGCCTGTGGGCTTCGGCCCTCGAGACCGCTCTTGCAGACCAGGGTTATCCCATCGACGAACCAGGCGCGGTGAACGCGACCGGCCGCACCAGCACCGATATGCTCGGTCCGTATCGGGCGGCGCCCGATCGCTCGTTCAATGCGGTCTTCGAGCTTCTGGTCCACGAGCCGGCGATCTCCCCTCGGTTCCCCGGGGGCCTGCGAACCAGCCCCGCTTGTGACCGTAAGTGCTTTGCAGAACTTCGCTTGTGATCATATTTGGGAATCCAAAACAGTCATGGAACCGCCGGTGAACCCCAACCGGCGCATCGTAGTATTGGAATCAAGCACGCCGCGTAGGCGGTGGTGAGGGTAAGTGTGGGTTGTTCGTGGAGGGTTGGGCATGCAGGGTGGTGGGGCGGACTTGGAAAAACAGGTACTTCAAACCACCGACGCGATCCGCACACTCATGACCGCGGTTGAGAAGGTCGTTGTCGGTCAGCGGTACATGGTCGAGCGGCTGATCATCGGACTGCTGACGGGCGGCCACGTCCTGTTGGAGGGTGTCCCCGGGCTCGCCAAGACGCTCACCGTCAATACCCTGTCGCGGGCCATCAAGGCCAAGTTCTCGCGGATTCAATTCACACCCGACCTTCTGCCGGCCGACCTGGTCGGCACGTTGATATTCAACCCAAGGGATGGTGTCTTCACCGCCCGCAAGGGGCCGGTCTTCGCGAATATCGTGCTGGCAGATGAGATCAACCGTGCCCCCGCGAAAGTGCAGAGTGCGCTCCTGGAAGCCATGCAGGAGCGCCGCGTGACCCTGGGTGATACCACGTACGACCTGGATGATCCGTTCCTGGTCCTGGCCACCCAAAACCCCATCGAGCAGGAGGGGACCTACCCACTGCCCGAAGCACAGGTGGACCGGTTCATGCTCAAACTGCGCGTCACATACCCGACCAAGGCCGAAGAGCGCCAGATCGTGGACAGAATGGCCACCAGCCAGCCCGGTGCCCGGGTCGATGCGGTGGTTGACCTGGACCACATCCGCGAGGCCCGCCGCGTCACTGACAGCATCCGCCTGGACGACCGAATCAAGGACTACATCGTCGAGGTCGTCCACGCGACGCGCTCTCCCAAGGACCACGGGCTGGAAATCAGTCGCCTCATTGAGTTCGGCGCCTCCCCGCGGGCGAGCATCAACCTTGCGATGGCGTCCAAGGCGTACGCGGTCCTGCAGGGCCGCTCGTACGTCATCCCTGCCGATGTGAAGGCCATCGGGATGGATGTGCTCCGGCACCGAGTCATTGCCAGTTACGAGGCCCAGGCCGAGCAGGTGACCTCCGAGGACATCGTCCAGAAGATCTTTGACCGGGTGCCCGTCCCCTGATCGGAGCTTAACTGTGCGGTTGAAAGGGTCCAGGCCGATGGATTCACGGATGCCATGCTGACAGAAGACCTGATGCGAGAGGTGCGCCGGCTCCAGGTCCGCACGCGACGGCGCGTGGAGGGCCTCTTTGCGGGCGAATACCACAGTGCCTTCAAGGGGCGCGGCATCGAGTTCGCCGAGGTGCGCGAGTACGAGGCGGGCGACGATGTACGGTCAATTGACTGGAACGTGACGGCCCGCGCCGGGCGCCCCTTTATCAAACGGTTCATCGAGGAGCGAGAGCTGACCGTGATGCTCGTGGTCGATATGAGCCGATCGGGCGCTTTTTCAACATCGGCCAAGGACAAGAGCCGAGTCGCCGTGGAACTGAGCGCCGTCCTGGCCCTCGCCGCCGTGCAGAACAACGACCGGGTCGGTCTCCTGATCTTCACGGATCGGGTTGAGTTGTTCCTTCCCCCCAAGAAGGGGCGCAACCACGTGCTCCGTGTGCTGCGGGAACTCCTGAACTTCGAGCCGCGGGGCACGGGCACCGTCCTCGCCGGGGCGCTCGACCACGTCGGACGATTGCTCAAGCGTCGCAGCGTGGTCTTTGTGGTGTCGGACTTCGTCGCGCCCGACTTTGACCAGCCACTGCGGCTGATCGGAAGGAAGCACGAGGTCATCGCCGTCAGCGTGTCGGACCCGCGGGAACGGCACCTCCCTGCGGCGGGGCTGGTTGAACTGCTCGACGCAGAGTCAGGGCAGCGCATCGTCCTTGACACCTCCTCCCGCCGACAACGAGCCGAGTTTGCCAGGCTCGCCGAGCGGGACGATGAGGTGCTCAGCCGCCTGCTCGCGAAGGCCAAGGTTGATCGAATCCGGGTCTCGACGGAGAAACCGTTTGTTCCGGAGTTGATGAGGTACTTCAGGGTCCGGGAGCGCCGCCGGTAACGACCATGGGAGCAACGCGTACGGTATCGCTGATCGGATTGGCCCTCACGCTGCTCGCATTGTGTCAGCGCTCGGCGCCAGCCGCGCCCCCCGCGCCCCGGGGGTCAATCCCTGCAGCGCTCGAGCGTACGGTGGAGTCTGGCGAGACTTCGCTGAGCCTCCGCGCCGACAAGGCCGAAATGGGCGCTGCGGAACGGCTGCGCGTCGAGTTGATGGCGCGAGTTGGCCGCGGGTACAACGCAGAGTTTCCCACGGCCGGTGAGAAGCTGGGAGACTTTGGAATCGTGAGCAGCGTTGATCGCCCCGTGCGCCTGACAGTCTCGGGCGGCCTGGAGTATGTCCGCGAGTACCTCCTGGAGCCCTTCCTCCCCGGCGACTACACCATCCCCGCAATCGTGGTGGGGTTCCGAAGCACAGCGACAGGCCAAGCATCGGAACTCCGGACCGAGCCGCTAACCGTTCGTGTCACCTCGCTCCTTGCTCAGGATGAGTCGCCGAATGACACCGGCGACTACAGGGGAGTGGTAGAACCAGATGCGACGGCGACCAACTTGCTCCGCATGGTCCTGGGCGCCGTTGCCGCCGCACTTGCGGGGTTGTCGTGCGTTGTGTGGCTGGTGCGTCGCCGACGGGCCCGCAACCCCCCCGGCAAAAACGTTGAGTCCAGGCTGCTGGCGCTCCGGGCACGCGCGAGCACCATGGGCGCGCCCGCCATCTGCGATCAGGTCGCCGAACTCGTGCGGACCTGCCTCTCCCGGCGCTGCAACCCGCTGGCCGCGGGCATGACCACCGATGAAGTCGTGCGCCATGCGCCGTCGTGGCCGCCGGTGCACATCGTCCTGGACGATCTTCGACAGGTCTTGTCCACGTGCGACGCGGTTCGCTTCGCATCGGTCCCCTTGGCGCCTGACGGTGTGGCCGCGTTGCTGGACCGTGCTGCCGCGGTGGTGAGCACCCTTGAGAGGGGCGGTGCATGAACCACCTTGCATCTCCGCTCGTGCTCCTGTTCCTGCTTGCGATGCCGGTGCTCGCGTGGGCCATGCGCCGTGGCTCGCGCGGGCGGGGGCTCAACTTCTCCTCAGTGGCCCGACCCGCCACGATCCGCCCAACCTGGAAGGTCCGGGCCCGCTGGCTGCCCCCGGGGCTGCGCCTCTTCGCCCTGGTAATGCTCATCGCCGCGGCGGCCCGGCCGCAGCAGACCAGCGGCGATGTACGGACATCGACCGAGGGCATCGCCATCCAGTTGGTGCTGGACCGGTCCGGAAGCATGGAGGAACCGATCCATGTGGGCGGGCAGCAGGTCCGCAAGATCGATGTTGTGAAGCGTGTCGTGACCGACTTCATCCGGGGCGATCAAGACTCCCTGCGTGGCCGCGCCGGCGATATGGTCGGTGTCATCGCGTTCGCGCGTTACTCCGACACGCTGTCGCCTCTCGCACGCGCCCACGAACCGATTATTGAATCCGTCAACCAACTGCAAACCGCACACCAGGTGCGGACCGAAGACGGGACCGCCATCGGCGAGGGCCTGTCGCTCGCGGCCGCTCGCCTCAAGCGGGCCGAGGAGGAAGTGCTCCGCGCCGCGCCAAAGGACGGCCGCAAGGCCGAGTTCACCATCAAGAGCAAGGTCATCGTCTTGCTCACCGATGGCCAGAATAACGCCGGAGACGTCTCGCCCCACGAGGCCGCGGCCCTGGCAAAGCAGTGGGGGATCCGCGTCTACACGATCGGGGTTGGGGCGGGCGAACGGTTGGTGCAGATGCAGGGCCTCTTCGGGGATCGACAGGTGCCCGTCGGCAACGCTGTAGACGAGGGGCTGCTGACCGCCATCGCCGAGTCGACGGGTGGGAAGTACTGGGCCGCCGAAGATGGTGAGGCCTTGCGCAGGGCCTACGCCGAGATCGACGCCCTCGAGAAGAGCCGGATCGATACCACGCAGTTCACCAACTACACCGAGAAGTTCGCCGTCTTCGCCTTCGCCGCGGCCGCCGCCCTGGTGCTTGAGTTGTTGCTGACCTGCACCGTGCTCAGGAGGGTTCCATGAGCGAGGCGGTGCGAGGGTTGCTGGAGGTTCACCTGGGCGAGCCGCGGTGGCTGCTGGCCCTGTGGGCCCTCCCCGTCCTTGCGGCGTTCATGGTCGTTGGGTCTTTCCGGCGAGCCCGCGCCCTACGGGCCTTTGCCGGGGGCGCGTTGCGCACAGGCGGTAGTGGCCCGGTCCAGCGTCAGGGGTGGGCGATTTCCCGAGCCTTGCTGGTGCTCGGTGGCTTTGCCCTTATTGCGATCGCGCTCGCCCGTCCCCAGCGCAACCCACAGGAAGAGCACGTGACGGTCGAGGGTCGTGACGTTGTCTTCCTCATCGATGTTTCACGCAGCATGCTCGCCCAGGATGTCGTCCCAAGCCGGCTGGAGCGGGCCAAGCTCTGGATCAACGACCTCACATCGGGCCTCAAGGGCGACCGCGTCGGGCTGGTTGCCTTTGCCGGTGCCGCAGTCGTCAAGAGCCCGCTCACCCTTGACTACGGTTTCTTTCGCATGGCCCTTGACGAGCTTTCCCCCCAGAGCGTCTCCCGCGGCGGGACGCTCATCGGTGACGCGATCCGCAAGACCCTGACGGATGTGTTTGATGGCACCACCGGTCGGCACCGCGACATCATCCTGATCACCGATGGCGAGGACCACGAGAGCTTTCCCCAGCAGGCAGCCCAGCAGGCGGAAAAAATGGGAGTGCGGATCATCGCCATCGGGATCGGCAGCGACACCAAGGGCTCACCGGTCCCCCAGGAAAAGCAGCCGGGGACATTTGTCACCCAGGGTGGTGAGCAGGTGCTCAGCAGGCTGGACACGGCAACGCTGGCGCAAGTTGCCGCATCCTCCAAGGGCGGTGTGTTCCTCAACGTTGGAACGGGAACGATGGACCTGGAGTCCGTGTATAACGACCTGATCGCCGGCGCGGAAAAGAGCCAGGTCGGCGTCATGTCGTCTGTTCGTTATGAGGAGCTGTTCCAACTGGCCCTTGCCGCGGCAGCGGCCTTGCTCATGGTGGAGGCTTTGATCCGTGGACGGTAGACCACTGCTCCTGACATTCCTGGTACTGACGACCGTCGGTGCGGCCGCGTTGGCCCAATCGCCGCGCGACCTGGTGCTCCGGGGCAACGAGCGGTACGCAGCGCAGGATTACTCCGGCGCAGCGGACCTTTTCGCCCAAGCCGCCGGCAACCCCTCCAATGCAGCCGCCCGATTCAACGAGGGTGTCGCGCTGGCCCAACAGGGCAAGCTCAGCGAGGCGGCGGAGTGCCTGAAGGATGCAGACCGCCGCGCTGGAAGCACCAGGCTTGCGGCGCGGGCCCGTTTCAACCTCGGACAGGTGCTCTTCAGGAAGGCCATGGCCGCGGAAAAAGACAAGCCGGCCGACGCCCTCCAGTTGCTGCGGGAGAGCGCGGCCGTCTTCCGCTCCTGCCTGGATATTGATTCAAACGACGCCGACGCCGCCCGAAACGTAGAGATTGTCCGCCGGCGGATGAAACCCCTGGAGGATGAGCAGAAACGGCAGCAATCCCAGCAGGGTGAAAAAGAGGACCAGAACTCCAAGGACGGTGCCCAGAAAGGCGATGGTCAGAAAGAAAATAATCCGGCCGGTGCTGAACAGCGCAAGCAGGCTGAAGAGTTGAACGACTTGGCTCAGCAACAGGAGGCCGCGGCCGAAAAGAGCAAGCAGGCCGCGCAGCAGCCGGAATCGCAGCGTTCGGAGCAGGAGCAGGCCGAGCAAGCCCGGTCGCAGGAAGCCCTCCGCGAGCAAACGAGCAAGGCGGCTCAACAGGCCGGCGAGGAGCAGCAGGCCGACCAGATTCAACAAGCGGTCAACGAGCAGGAAAAGGCATCAGAGCGCCTGAAGGAAAACGACCCCAAGGGTGCCGAGCAGCATCAGCGAGAGGCCGCGAAGCAACTCAGGGACGCCGCCAGGCAGGCCGAGCAAGCGGCAGAACAGGCCGAGAAACAGGCAGCGCAGGAGCGAGCGGAAAAGGCGAGCGAGCAGCAGGCGAAAGCGGCTCAGGCGAAGGACACAAAGGATGAAAAGCCCTACGACCAGTCAGCCTCACAACTCCTCGACCGCGAGCGCCGCCACCGCGAAGCCCGCGACCGAGTCCTGCGGGCTATGCGTGGCAAGCCGCAACCGGTGGAAAGGGACTGGTGAAGTGATGATCCGATTGGTGCTCATGGTGTGTGTGGCCTTGGCAACCGCCCTGCCGGCGTACGCTCAGAACGAGACGGTCGTAGCAAAGGTGTCGAGCGACCGCATCTACCTGGGTGACAGCCTGACCCTCCAGATCACCGTTGAAGGTTCGCAGGCCGCCGCGCAGCCGGATATGAGTCTGCTGGACGGTTTCAACGCCGAGTACCTGGGTGGGAGCGACCAGTCGAGCCGTTCGGTCACGATCATCAACGGCAAACGCAGCGAGCAGAACTCGCTGCGGTATGTGATGCAGTACCGGCTGACGCCGACCCGCGCCGGGCGGCTCGTGATTCCCCCGCTCACGGTCCAGGTTGGGGCAAGTGCCTACCGCACTCAGCCCGTGCAGATCACCGCCCTTGAGCCGACCGAGAACAGCGAGTTCAAACTCCACTTGGATCTCGACAAGCCTTCCGCTTATGTCGGTGAGCCGGTGGTCATGCGCCTCACCTGGTACTTGGGCAAGGAGGCGAGGGGTCCTAGTTTTACAGGTACCGACGGCGGCGAAGTGTTTGACCTGTTGCCCGGCCCCGACCCGCGCCCGCCCGGCACCGCACAGGACGACCAGCGATACCCGGTCCTCCCGTTCTTGGGCGGCCAAGCCGTCGGCGCCCTGGGGCAGGGTACGCTCGACGGTACCGCCGTCACGACGTTCACCGTCGAGCAGGTGGTTATTCCCAAGCAAGCAGGGGAGATCAAGGTCGGCCCATTCAGCGTGGCGTTCGACGCGGTTGTCGGACGGCGGCAGCGGAGTTTCTTTGATTCACCCTGGGGGGACAACGCCGTCACCGACCGTGTGGTGCTGGCCTCTCCCGCCGTCAGCCTGACCGTTAAGGAACTCCCGCAGGAAGGCCGCCCCGCGACCTTCACCGGGCTCATCGGCGAGTTCTCGCTCAAGGCAAGTTCCGGAGCATCACAGGCCAACGTTGGCGATCCCATCCCTCTCACACTAACCGTCACCGGCCCCGAACCCATGGACCGCGTGACCCCGCCCGACCTCAGCCGACAGCCGGGCTTCGACGCCCTCTTCAAACCAGCCCCCGAAGGCTGGGAGGCCAAGGGCGCGGCCAAAGGCGTTCGGACCTTCACCACGGTGATCCGGGCCAAGAGCGATCAGGTGTCGCAGGTTCCCGCAATAAACCTTGCGTACTTCAACACCGCCTCCGGAACCTACCGGGTGGCATCCAGCGATCCCATCCCGCTCCTGGTTCACCCCACGCGCGAAGTAACCTCGGCAGACGCCATCGGCGTCGCGCCATTCGCCCCCGCAACGCAGGCCCTCGCCCTGACACCGGGCCCCGGTGGCATGTCCGCAAACTACGAGGGGCTGGATGCTCCGGAAAACCAGCACGTATCGCTGCTCGCGATGCTCACCGCTCCCCGCGGCCTGCTCATGGTTCTGGGTCCGGTGGCGATCTTCAGCGCGGTCGTCGTCTTCGGGCACCTCCGAAACGCGGGCGTCGGATCCCCGAGCGCGAGGCGACGATCTTTTCGGAACGCCAGACGTGTGCTCTCCGGAGCCACCACGCACGAACAGGTCAGCGATGCGGTGCGGACGTTCCTGGGCCGGCAGCACGGCGCAGAGCCATCTGCCATTACTTCCCTCGACTGTCCCTGGCTGCTCAAGGGCGTCCCGCAGGAACTCATCGCACGGACCCAACTGGTTCTCAGCGACTGCGAGCGCAGCGTGTACGGTCGCACGGCCGGGGGTGTCGAATCGGTGCGGGCGCAAGCCTTAGCCGTGGTCATCGACCTGTACCGCCAGTTGGAGCGCAACCGATGAGAACCATGGCCATGGTGACTAGCCTGTGGGTAGTCCTGTTGTGTGAACTGCCGGTCTCCGTCGCGCCTGCGCAGGAAGCATCGCGCACGGATGCCCGCGCGCTCTTCATGGAAGCCAACGCCACGTTCCAGCAAGCCTTGGCCATCGCGCCAACCGACAAGGCCAAGTCCGAGGCCATGCTCGAAGAGTGCATCGCCCGCTGGCGCGCGATCTCAGAAACGACCGGGGCCCGTAACAGCCGCATCGAACTGAACATCGCCAACGCATCGATGCTGCTGGGCGACACCGGGCCCGCCATCGTGAGCTACCGCCGCGCCCAGCAACTGGCGCCAACCGATCCCGCCGTCCGCCAAGGCCTTGCCTCCGCGCGCCAACGGGTCAAGACGCACATCCAGACCGCAACCCAACCGATCGCCTGGCTCACCGCCTGGCGTGCGTACACATCGCCTTACTCCTTACTCCTCGCGGGCGGTCTCTTCTGGTCGGCGGCATGGATCGGCGCGGCAGCCCGGCACGCCGGTCTCCGTTTACTTCCCAGGTGGGCCGCGCCCGCCCTTGCCGCCGCGGCCTTGCTGGTGGTTGCCCCTTTGGCAGCCGACGAAGTGATCAGGGCCAACCGCAAGGAAGCGGTGGTTGTTTCGGCCGGGGTCGTTGCGCGCAACGGGCCATCCGATGCCGTTTACGAGCCCACGTTCAACGAGCCGCTTTCGCCGGGGGTTGAACTCACCGTCGAGGAGTTCCGGGCGGACTGGGCTCGGGTCACACTCCCCGACGGGCGCGAAACCTGGGTTCGCACCGCCGATCTCGAAGTGATCTGAGAACCCTGCCCCTTTGGCGTCCCCACGCGGGTACATCTTCCGGTAGCATGCGCTTCACCGTAGGAAACCGCGATGGACCAGCCCGGCGCAGACTCAACCCTCAACACGCCAACCGCCGCCCCCAAACCCGTGCTTTGGGGGCTCACCGGGTACCAATGGCTCGTGCTCTTCGCGGCCTGGCTGGGCTGGGGTTTCGATGTCTTCGACGGCCTGCTCTTCAACTACGTATCGCGCCAATGCATCCCCGACCTGCTCGACCTCCAACCCGGCGCCCCGGGGTACGAAGCAACACTCAGTTTCTGGACCGGGACGCTGACCAGCATTCTCCTGGTGGGCTGGGGTGTTGGTGGCATTCTCTTCGGAAAGATCGCCGATCGCATCGGCCGCACGCGGGCCCTCCTCATCACCATGCTGCTCTATTCGCTCGCCACCGCCGGGTGCGCGTTCTCGCAGAACATCTGGATGCTGGTCTTCTTCCGGGTCATCGCGAGCCTGGGCATCGGCGGCGAGTGGGCGGCCGGGGCGTCGCTCGTCGCCGAGACCGTGCCCGAGCACCGGCGTGTGCAGGCCGGCATGCTCCTCTACACCGCTTCGCCCGCGGGCATTTTTCTCGCGACCGTTGTCTCCGATCTCTTCAAGACCAAGATCGGGTTTACCGCCGCTGATCCCAGTCTGGCGTGGCGAGCGGTCTTTCTCACCGGCCTGGTCCCGGCATTTGTCGCGGTGCTCATACGGCTGAAGGTCAAAGAGCCGCCCATGTGGAAGCAGACCAAAGAAGGCGGCCAGGTCCGCGAACTCTTCTCCCCGCATTTCCGCCGGCGGACCATCGGCGGGCTCTCGATGGCGGTCATCGCGCTCCTGTCGTGGTGGTGCTGCTTCGCATTCCTCCCATCGATCGCCGAGCGTCTCGCAGAGGGCGACCTGGCCCTGAAAGGGCGATTCGTAAAACTCGGCACCAACGCGTTCAGCCTCGGAGGCCTGGTGGGCACACTCCTGACGCTGCCCATCGCCGTCTACCTGGGCCGACGCTGGATGTTCGGCCTGTACTTCGCCGTCAGTGCCATCGCGGTGTGGACGGCTTTCGGCGCGTCCGTCACGCCGGAGCAGCGCATGTACCTGATGTTCTTCGTCGGGTTGGGCGTCTTCGGAGTGTTCGGGGCGTTTACCTTCTACCTGCCTGAACTCTTCCCCACGAGGCTGCGCAGCACCGGCGCCGGGTTCTGCTACAACACCGGCCGCTTCATCGCCGCCGCTGGGCCGTTCCTGGTTGGTGCCGTCAACCGTTCAGCCGACGGGGCTACCAAGCAGGAAGAACTCGCCAGCCTGCTCACGACGGTGAGCTGGGTCGCCGTCTTCCCCGCCGTGGGCGTGGCCCTGGTGCTCCTGGGGGTAGGTGTAGAAACCAAGGGCAGAACCCTGGCCGAGCATGGTTGAATCACGCAACAGCAGCCCACCCTGGCGCATCTTCGTCGACACCGGCGGCACCTTTACCGACTGCATCGCCGTTGACCCCGGCGGCCAGGTCCACCGCGCCAAGGTGCTCAGTTCCGGTGTGGTTCGCCTGCGCGTCATTCGATCCATCGACAGTGTGCGGATTGTGGTCCCGCACGACTCCGCTGCGCCGGCCGGGTTCTATGACGGGTGCGAAGCCTGGGCCTTGGACCCGCGGATGCCCCTCGGTTCCGTCCGATCCAGTTCGCAAGGTGCGGATGGCATCGTACTGGAACTGAGTTCTCCGCTCTCGCGCGAGATCGCAGCCGGCAGCCCCGTCGAGTTTGCCTTCGCCGACGAATCGCCCATCGTCGCGGCCCGCCTCGTGACCTCCACCCCTTCCTCCCAGCCCCTACCACCCCTCACCATGCGCCTCGCGACCACCCGAGGGACCAACACCTTGCTGCAACGACGCGGGGCGCCCCTGGCGCTGTTCATGACCCGCGGCCTGGGCGACCTCCTGCGAATCGGCACCCAGCAGCGCCCCGACCTGTTTGCCCTCCACATCCAGAAACCGCTGCAACTCTACCAACACGTTGTTGAAGTGCCCGGGCGCATCGCCGCCGACGGCGAAGTGCTCGAACCGCTCAACCTTGACGCCATCGGCCCAAACGTACACCGGCTCCTCCGTGAGGGCATTACGGTCGCGGCCGTCGCGCTGATGAACAGTTGGCGCAACGATGCGCACGAACAGTCATTGTGCGATTGGCTCCGCGGGCATGGGTTTACACACGTGTCCGGTTCCGCGGCCCTGGCCCCAAGCATGCGGCTCCTCCCGCGCGCGCAGACGGCGGTCGTCAACGCATACCTTGCCCCTGCCATCGAGGGCTACCTCGCTGGGGTCCAGCGGGGCATCGGCGATGGCCAGTTGCACGTCATGACCAGCGCCGGCGGGCTCGTCCGGGCCTCATCGTTCGAACCCAAGGACAGCCTGCTCAGCGGGCCCGCGGCCGGTGTCGTAGGCGCCCGAGCAGCGGCCGCGCGCTCCCGGCATTCCAAGGTCATCTCGTTCGACATGGGCGGAACCAGCACCGATGTAGCCCGCCTGGATGGAGATGTGGAGTTTGTCTTTGAGCACCGCGTCGGTGACGCCCACATCGTCGCGCCCGCCGTAGCCGTTGAAAGCGTCGCCGCCGGCGGCGGGTCGATCGTCTGGTACGACACCTCCGGTGTTCCCGGTCTCCGCGTAGGACCGCACAGCGCCGGCGCTTCCCCCGGCCCGGCGTGCTACGGCGCCGGTGGCCCGCTCACGATAACCGACGTCAACCTGCTGCTCGGTCGGCTGCACGCCCCCCGCTTCAACATCCCCATTTCGATCGACGCGGCAAGGCGACGGGCCGCCGAGCTTGTGGCCACCGTGCGCGCCTGCACAAGCCAGCCCGTTGAGCAGGATGAGTTGCTCGAGGGAATCATCGACATCGCCGATGAACAAATGGCGGCGGCCATCCGAACAATCTCGGTTCAGAAGGGCTACGACCCGTCGGACTACGGGCTAGTCGCCTTTGGCGGCGCCGGTGGGCAGCACGCCTGCGGTGTCGCCGATCGTCTGGGGATCGCAACCGTGCTGATCCCCGCCGATGTCGGACTTCTCAGCGCGGCCGGCCTCGCCGCATCGACGATCGAGCGAGTGGCCGAGCGGCAGGTGCTTCGTGAACTTGCCGACGATGGAGAGTGGATCGCCTCGCTGGTCCAATCCCTGTCCGCGGAGGCGATGGCCCTCGTGGCCGCCGAAGTGGCCAACCCGGCGCATGTCGCCGTTGGTCGCGTGCTTGTCAGCATGCGGCTAAAGGCCCAGGAATCCGCACTGGTGATCGAGGCAGCCACCCCTTCGAAGGCAAGCCCGACGCGACTGCTGGAAGCCTTCAGGGCCCGATACCGGGCGACCTACGGTTACGCCCCGCCCACCAGGCCAATCGAAGTCGAATCGGTGCGCGTCACCGCCCGTTCCACGCCGGTTGGCCGCGACGCAGTCAAGCCACCAGATACTTCCTCGGGTACGCGGCCTCCTCCCGCCTCCGCCCCGGCGAGGTTCGGCGGGGCCTGGGCCGCGGCGAGCCTGCGCGAGAGGGACGCCCTGGCCCCCGCATCCCCCGTGCCCGGCCCCGCGCTGGTGCTTGAAGACCATGGGACCACCGTCATCCCGCCGGGCTGGGAAGCGCAGGTCGATGACGATGCGTTGGTACTCCGGCGCAGGTCTCCGGCGCACACCCGCCAGATCCAATCTCCCGATGTCGTCTGGCAAGAGGTGATGACCGGGCGCCTCAAGGCGATTGCCACCGACATGGGCGAAACCCTGCGCCGGACCGCGCTCTCGACCAACGTGAAAGAGCGGCTCGACTTCTCCTGCGCCATCCTCAATGCCCAGGGCGAGCTGATCGTCAACGCGCCGCACATCCCCGTTCACCTCGGGGCGCTCGGGCTGTGCGTGCGGCTGGTGCGCGAGCGGCTCGCCATCGGGCCCGGCGATGTGGTCCTGACCAACCACCCGGCGTTCGGTGGCTCGCACCTGCCCGACATCACAGTTATCACGCCCGTATATACGCGGGAGGGTGGGCACATCGGCTACACCGCCTGCCGCGCGCACCACGCCGAACTCGGAGGCACCCGCCCAGGATCCATGCCGCCATTCGCGACGACATTGGCTGAGGAAGGCGTGGTGTTGCCCCCCATGTACCTTGTGCGGCAGGGCCAGAGCCAGGTCGAAGCGGTCCGCCGCGCTCTCCTCGGAGCCCCCTACCCAACCCGGGCTGTAGAGGAGAACCTCGCCGACCTGCTCGCCCAGGTTGCCGCCAACCAGCGGGGGGCAATCGCTCTGGCATCCCTGTGCGGCGAGGTTGGTGAGCAGGTCGTCCTCGGGGCGATGTCGGGGCTTATGGACCTGGGCGAGCGTGCGCTCCACGCCGCCCTGCGCCGCTTTGGCGAAGGAACCTTCGCGGCGACCGAGTACCTTGACGATGGCTCGCCCCTCTGCGTCAAGATCACGGTCTCAGCCGAACGGGTGATCATCGACTTCGAGGGGTCCTCGCGCATCCACCCGGGAAACTTCAACACCCCTCCCGGTGTCGTGCGCAGCGCTGTCATGTACGCGCTCCGACTTCTGGTGGACGAACCGCTACCCCTCAACGAGGGCCTCATGCGAGCCGTCGATCTGCGGATCCCCCCCGGTCTGCTCAATCCGCCGCTTGACGGCGACCCAGCACGCTGCCCCGCCGTCGCGGCAGGAAACGTCGAGACCAGCCAGAGGCTGGTTGACACGCTGCTCAAAGCCGTTGGCCTGTGCGCCTGCAGCCAGGGCACCATGAACAACCTGATCTTCGGCAACTCAAGGTTCGGCTACTACGAGACGGTGTGTGGCGGCGGCGGAGCGGGGCCCGGCTGGGATGGCGCTGATGCAGTCCACACGCACATGACGAACACCAGGATTACCGACCCCGAAGTGCTGGAGCACCGCTACCCCGTGCGGCTGGACCGGTTTTCCATCCGGACCGGCTCGGGTGGACGGGGACGCTTCCGCGGCGGTGATGGCGTGGTCCGAGAACTGACGTTTTTTGAACCCGTATCCCTCTCGATACTCTCCCAACACCGTGCATCCGGGCCCTACGGGTCCGGCGGCGCGAGGGCTGGAGCGCCGGGAACGCAACGAATCGAGCGGGCGGGGGCGACCATTCCTATGGCCTCGTGTGATTCCGCCGAGCTGTTGGCCGGAGATCGTCTGATCCTGGAGACCCCCGGTGGGGGCGGGTTTGAACCCGCCGGCGACCCCGATTCAGGACAAAAACGACCGGTCGGCGGCGAATAGGCCCTTTGGTCAATCGGGGGAGTCATTCTGCCGATGCTGGACGGGAGGCCCCAATGCCCGATAGCACCAGTTCAGGCGTGCGGCTGAGAAGCCGGTTTGCAGACGATCCGGAGATGTCCGACCTGGTCCGGCTCTTTATCAGCGAACTGCCGGCCCGGATCAACACGCTGACGCACGCGATGCACGAACAACAGCTTGAGGCGATGCAGCGCATGGCCCACCAACTCCGCGGCGCTTCCACGGGGTATGGCTTTCCTTCCATCGGGGCAGCCGCCGCGAAGGTCGAGGACATTCTGCATGCTACCGGCTCGTCCCAGGGCGAGAACTTGGAGCAGCTTACATCCAGCGTGCATGAACTCGTGGAACTGTGCCGCCTTGCATCGAAGGGTTGATCAAGCCGTACCCAAGCCATGACCAGCCTCCCGGTACATCATCGCCCGCTCGAAGACGCCCGCCCCACGGTCCTGATCGTGGACGACTCGATCGACGTCCACCGCCTCCTCAAGGTCCGCCTCAAGAACGAAGACCTGGACTTCCTCTCCGCGCACACCGGCCAGGAGGGCCTGGCCCTGGCCCTGTGCAGGACCCCGTCGCTCATGATCCTCGACCTGGACATGCCGGGAATGGACGGCTTGGCGGTGCTCCGCAAGATGAAGGAGCACCCTGACACGCAGCACACCCCGGTGATTGTCCTGTCGGGCCAGCACAGCCCGCGCGACAAGGTCGCCGCCTTTGAACTCGGGGCCGTCGACTACGTCACCAAGCCCTTCGAGCTGACCGAGCTGCGGGTCCGCATCCGTTCGGCCCTCAAAATGCAGCAGCTCATCAGCATGCTCGCGCAACGGGCTCAGATCGACGGCTTGACCGGCCTCTGGAACAGGGCCTTCTTCGACCGCCGCTGGACCGAAGAGCACGCCCGATTGACGCGCCACGGCCACCCCCTCACGCTGGCCATCATGGACCTAGACCACTTCAAGATCGTCAACGATACCTACGGCCACCCCGCCGGTGACGCCGTGCTCCAGGCCATCGGCAAGATCCTCCAGCGGGCATCCCGCCAGTCGGACCTGGCGTGCCGTTATGGCGGCGAGGAGTTCGTGCTACTGATGCCCGATACCACCGCCGCGGATGCCGTGGTTGTCGGCGAGCGCATCCGCAATGCCGTCGCCTCGTCCGTCTGGCCCCAGCACCCCGACCTGCGGATTACGATCTCCATCGGTGTTGCCGGCTGCAGTGGTGCGGCGCCCCTGTCGGCCGAACAGTGGATTGAAGCCGCCGACCGCAACCTGTACGCCGCCAAGCGCGCGGGGCGAAATCACCTGGTCTGCACCGACCTATCGGTACAGCCGCCGCGCCTGGTCAAGGCCGCGGGCTGAAGCAGGTTCAACCCGTTCGCAGCTGCCACGTCAGACCGCACTTGGAAACTTGCCGCAACATTCCGGTCACTTGCACCCCGGTCCGCCGCGGCAATCCCTGCCGAGAGCCCCAAAGCGGCTCCCGCCCGCCGACGGCGATTCCTGCGCCGTACCCCTCAGGGCCCGAATAGAGTTTGGACGTGCCCGACCCCACTACACGCCAACACTGGCTCAAGGTCTACGCCGACAAGGATCCCACGGCGGTGAGTTGGTACCAGCCCGTGCCCGACCGGTCCCTCTCGCTTATCAGCGCGGCGGCGGCATCTGCCGCTCACCGCACCGGCGCTGATTCGACCGGCCCGTTCCGGATCATCGACATCGGCGGCGGTGCATCCACCCTCGTGGATCACCTCTCTCCGCAACCGGGGGTTGAAGTCTGCGTGGTGGACGTTGCCGCCGCGGCACTGGCGCACGCAAAGAACCGGCTCGGTGCTGAGGGCGCTTCGCGGGTCCGGTTTGTCGAGGCCGACATCACCGGGCCGTTGGAGAGTATCGCAGACCACTGGGCGGACCTCTGGCACGACCGCGCCGTGTTCCACTTCCTGACGATGCCCGACGCCCGGCTCGCGTACGCACAAAACCTTGCCCGAGTGCTCGCCCCCGGCGGAACAGCGATCATCGCCACATTCGCCCCCGATGGCCCGGAGAAGTGCAGCGGGTTGCCGGTCTGCCGCCACGATGGGGCCTCCATCGCGGCGGAACTCTCGCGATCGGGCCGCGTGTTCACGCTTGTAAGCGAGCAGCGCGAAGACCACGTAACCCCGTGGGGCAGCACACAGCGGTTTGTGTACGCGACGCTCAAGGGCTGATCCCGGCCGTGCGGCCGGTGCGGTCAGCCGCGCGCGGCCAGATGCCCGGGAAGGAACGCCGACACATCGACCTTCAGGTGCGCGGCCACGCGCCGTCCATAGTCCTCATCGGCCCGGAAGAAGTGGCACAACTGCCGCATCTGCACCTCCTGCCGGGCCTGGCCGAGCACGCCCGCGATGCGCCTGGTCAGCCGGTCGCGGTGTGCCTCGTCAAACATCCGGTACAGGTTGCCCGGCTGCGTGAAGTCATCGTGATCAACCGAGCTGTCGAAGCGATCGACGATCACCTCGCCCAGCCTCCACGCCGGATCGGCGAAGGCCGGGCTGGGTTTCGGCGCCGTCCCGATGCTGTTGGGCCAGTAGTTCGCGCTCCCGCCGTAGTTGGCCGCATCGGCGAGGGCCCCATCGCGGATGTAGTTCATCACCGGGCAGCGCGGCTTATTCACCGGAATCTGGTGGTTGTTGACGCCCAGCCGGTGCAGGTGCGTATCGGCGTACGACATCAGCCGGGCCTGGAGCATCTTGTCGGGCGATGGGCCGATGCCGGGGACCAGCGCGGAGGGCTTGAACGCGGCCTGCTCGACCTCCGCAAAGTAGTTCTCCGGGTTCCGGTTGAGTTCCAGCTCGCCGACCTCGATCAGCGGAAACTCCTTGTGCGGCCAGACTTTCGTGAGGTCAAACGGGTTCCAGCGGAAAGCGTCGGCCTGGGCCTGGGTCATGACCTGCACGCACACCCGCCACTTTGGGAACTCCCCGCGCTGGATCGCGCTGAAGAGGTCGCGCTGGTGGCTCTCGCGGTCCTCCGCGATGATCCTCCCCGCTTCGTCGTCCATGAGGTTCTTGATGCCCTGCCTGGTTTTGAAGTGGAACTTGCACCAGGTACGCTCGCCGGCGGTGTTGATCAGCGAGTAGGTGTGGCTGCCGAAGCCGTGGAGGTTCCGGTACGACGCGGGTATGCCGCGGTCGGAAAAGAGGATGGTCACCTGGTGCAGCGATTCGGGGCAGAGCGACCAGAAGTCCCACTGCATGTCCATATCGCGCAGGTTGGTCTGGGGCTGGCGCTTCTGCGTGTGGATGAACATCTGGAACTTGTAGGGATCGCGCACGAAGAATACGGGCGTATTGTTACCCACCAGGTCCCAGTTGCCCTCATCGGTGTACAACTTGAGGGCAAACCCGCGGACATCACGCTCGGCGTCCGCCGCCCCGCGTTCTCCCGCCACAGTGGAGAAGCGATGAAACGCCTGGGTTTTCTTCCCGACCTTGGAGAAAACCGCGGCACGCGTGTACCTGGTGATGTCTCCGGTGACCGTGAACGTGCCGAACGCCCCGGAGCCCTTGGCGTGAACCACCCGCTCGGGGATCCGCTCGCGGTTGAAGTGCTGCATCTGCTCCAGCAGCGCAACATCCTGCATCAGGACCGGCCCGCGGGGCCCGGCCGTCAGGGCCTGTTGCACCCCGATGGGCGCTCCATTCGCGGTAGTCAGGACCGGGCAAGCGGATTCAGGCTTGGGCGTGTGACCGTTGTCCATGACGTGGTTCCTCCGGGGTGGGCTCTTCTCGAGCGATGTGGGGGCGGGTGCAGCGTATCCGGCCGCAACGCCGTTGTCGGAGAATTCATACGGGGCCGCCGAAGGCCTGTCCAGCAAAAATGACCCCGACACTCCGGCCGGCGCTCCCAACCGGTACCGCGGACGCCAAGTGCCAACGGCATGGGGTTCACAACGATTGTCTCCGATGATGTACCATGTTCCAATGGGCCAAATCAAACCCGCAACCCCCGATCCCGCCCGTCGCGCCGCCGCGTCGAACACGCCGGCGGTCGGCCCCGGGACCGATGCCGCCATCGCGATCCCCGCTCTGCTCGATAGGCACGGGAGCAGGCTCCACGCCCTTGCGATGCGTCTGTGCGGGCACAGGGCCGACGCCGAGGACATGGTGCAGGAGGTCTTCCTCCAGGCCTTCCGTAAGTGGCACACGTTCAAAGGAGAAGCGGACCCGGGCACATGGCTTTACGCCATCGCGGCCCGCTCCTGCAAGGCGCGCCTGCGGCGCAAGGGCGGCGTGGATCGGCGTGCGCCCGCCGTGTCCCAACTCATGCCCTGGGGGGAGACGACGGTCATGGAACTCGCCGCTTCGCCCGAGGCAGAGGAAGACCCGGCCGAGCGCAACGAGGCCGTTGCCCGTGTGCAGGCTGCGATCACCGTCCTCCCCGAGCACCTGCGGGTGCCCTTGGTGATGAAGGAAGTGCTCGGCGTGAGCGTCGAGGATGTCGGCGCCGCCCTCGGGCTTGCCGAGAACACCGTCAAGACGCGGCTCCACCGCGCACGCCTGGCGCTCCGCAAGTCGATGACGGAGAAGGCCGCGGTGGTCGATGCGCCAGCCCCGATCTATGAGAAGCAGGTCTGCCTGGACCTCCTCAAGGCCAAGATGGAGGCGATGGACCGAGGCGGGGTCGCGTCGGGCTTCAGAGTGCCGCAGGCCGAGGTGTGCGCACGATGCCGCGCCGTCTTCCGAGAGCTCGACCTGGTGCAGGAAGCGTGTGCGCAGATGTCGGAGGGCAATCTCCCCGCCCCGCTGCGTGCGGCGATCATGAATGCAGTTCGGCAGCGTGACGCGGTCGAGCACGGTGGGCAGAAAGCCGTGCGGCGCGGTCGGCGGCCCGTGAAAGAATCCGCGACCCGAACGCACCGCTAAACGCCCATGTGCGGCTTCAGGCGCGCCAGCACAGCCGCGCGGGGCGTGTACCCGGTCCACGCGTCCACCACCTTGCCGCCCTTCACGATGAACACGGCGGGGATGCTCTGCACGCCAAACGCCCCGGCGATGCCCGGGTGCTCGTCCACATTGACGAACGCGAGACTGGCCCGCCCCTCGACCTCGGGAGCGAGTCGTTCCAACTCCGGCTTGAGCATCCGACACGGCGGGCACCACGGGGCCCAGAAGTCCACCAACGTGGGCAGGTCGTTCTGGAGCACCTGGGCCTCGAACGAGGATTCGGAAGGGTGAAGTACGTTTGGAGGGTTGAAGTGTGGAACGTCGGAACTGGTGTGGGGCATGGGAAGCTCCTTGCGAATGGCTTGCATCGCGGGTCGTGTGCCTCGGTTGAGACTTGGAGTCCCCGACTTGGACAAGGGTTCCGAACTCGAATCACTGCCGAGCGAAGTTCAACTCCCCGCCGTACCAGGCCCCGGGGTGTGGCGGCGGATGTAGTCGCGAGCCTTTTCCTCGTAGGTCGGGTCGATCATCTGCATCGCCTTGGCCTCGGCGATCGCCTGCTCCACCGGCACGCCCTTGTCCAGCGCCCGGTACACCGCCCAGCCGGGTCCGACGCGGTTGCCCGTGCGGCAGTGCAGCGCGGCAGCATCGCCGCGCTGGTCTGCCGCCCTGATCGCGCCGCGGGCCGCATCGAGCAGTTCGTCGGTCAGTTCCGGTGCGCCGCTGTACGCAAGGTTGCAGTACGTCATGCCGGCGTCCGCGACGGCCCGTACTTCGTTGTACTCCGCGTGCTCGGCGGGTTTGCGGAAGTTGATGACCAAATCAACGCCGCCGTTCCGGAGTGCGGCGAGTTGTCCCGCGCCGGGCTGCGTCAGCAAGAAGCGGTGCGGTACGCCTCCGATGGTCAGTTCCGGAGCGGGAAGCGGGTCCCCGGCTTTGAACCTGGGCGTCTCGCGTGGCGCGGCCTTGAAGCCCCCACGCACGAACTCGCTCACGCCCATCGCGTGCGAGCGCAGAAGCGCCACGGCCTCCGGGTCGGCGCTGGACTCGGCGATCATGACGCCCTTGCCCGTCGGGGTGACCTCAATCGTGACGGCTCCGTGTTTGGCGAACAACTCCGCGAAGACCGGGTCCCAGATGCGGACCTGTGCGCCGGTCCTCATGCGGGCCTGCATCGCCGTGGCGTGCTCGATGATCTTGGTCGCCACGGCGGGGTCGTCGGACTCGGTCAAGGTCTCTACTCCCCCCTCGGTGTGCCGCACGGTACGGCGGATCTGTGTGTGCGCGCCTAGGAGTTCGTGCCAGAGGTCTTTGTCGTAAGCGAGCGTGCTGGGCGCGGCCTGCGCAGGCGGCTGCGCTGCTCCCGACCCCGCGCCCATGGCGCGCCCCGCACCTTCGCCCGGCCCCGCGCCTTGCCCGCCGTCCGCGCACCCGACGAAGGTCACCGCCCCCAGACCGACCGCCCACGCGAGTGCGAAGGGGAGCATGGTTCGGGTTGCGGTCATGTTCGTGTTCATGGTAGGTTCCTTTCCGGCGGGATTGGCCACATCGCGCCCATTCCCGCCCGTTCACTCCACTCTGAGGCTCGTTGCCGCGTGGAGGTTCCCAATATACGCTTCCATGCACGATCTCGATGTGCTGGTTGTGATACGAGCATGGTCGCCGCGACGCTACGATTTCGCCATGTCCAACCCCACCGAGGCCGCTTTCCAATCCTTCAAGAACTTTGAGCACCGTGGCTGGCGGGAGGTTGCCGAGCGGTACGATGCCGCGTTCGTCGGCGCAACCGGCCAGTCGATCGGGCCGATGCTCGACGCCGTGGGCGATGGTCCCGACCCTGACAAAGTTGTGCGGGTGCTCGATGTGGCTTGCGGGCCGGGGCACGCCACTGCCGCCGCGGCGTCACGCGGGGCGAGCGTGGTGGGTGTGGACTTCGCGCCCGAGATGGTCGCGCTCGCGCAGCGCAAGTGGCCGGGCGTCGAGTTCAAGGAAGGCGACGCCGAGAATCTGGACCTGCCCGATGGTGAGTTCGACGCTGTCCTCATGAACTTCGGCGTGCTCCACCTGGCCGATCCCGTCCGGGCGATCAAGGAGGACTTCCGGGTGTTGCGGCCCGGAGGGCGATTGGCGTTCACGGTGTGGGTGCCGCCGCCGCAGACCGTGCCCTTCGCCATCGTGCTGGACGCGGTCGAGAAGCATGGCGTGCCCAACATCGGGGTACCGCCCGGCCCGCCCATGTTTCGCTTTGCCGACTCGCACGAGGTACGACGTGTGCTCGAAGGCATCGGGTTTGAAAGCGTCGGTTTCCAGACGCTCCCCATCACGCTCGCGCTGGCGGACCCGGACGCACTCTTCCAGATCATGCTGGAGGCGGGCGTCCGCACCTCGGCACTGCTCAAGGCTCAGGCGCCCGCGGCCCTCGACAGAATCCGCGGGCACATGGTCAGGCGGGTCGCGGAATACCGCACCCAAAACGGGGCCGACGGGGTATATGTGCTGCCCATGCCCGCGGTGCTCATCACGGCGACCAAGCCCGCGTGCGAATAGCACGCCGCCGCCACAATCGCGGCGTCATCGGATCAGGCGCGGACTTCGGGCGCGACCTGCTTATCAAAGTGCTCCAGCGCCGCCGCGACGATGGGCGTGTAGGTGTACACCGGCCCGCCGCCCATCATCACCGCGACGCCCGCGGCGTCCATCACTTCCTTGGGCGTGGCCCCGGCCTTGAGGCACTTCTCGACGTGCGTGTAGATGCACGGTTCGCAGCGGACCGCGATGCCGATGCCCAACGCGATCAGTTCCTTGTACTTGACGGCGAGCCCGCCGTCTCCGCCATCCTTCATCAGGCCCTGGAAGAATGGCCCGAAGGCCCTGCCGAGATCGGGGCCCTTGGCCTTGGCCGTGTTCATGGCGGCAGGCCAGGATTGGTAGAACGCGGTTGCATCGTGCATCATGATTGGCTTCCTTGTGGGGGCGGACGACTGAACTGCCTCCCCGGGAGAATAGAGGTGTTCCGGCCGGTTCAGGTTCCAATGGCGCGCGAGTTTGCGTGCCGTTCAGCCCGCCGGCAGCAGCGATTCAATCACGTCACGGGCGTGATACGACAGTCGGTCCGGCGCAATATACGGCTTGAGGCATGCCAAATCGTCCCCCGCCGTCAGCATTGGAAACTCTTCGTACCCGTCATTCCGGCGCTGCCCCAGGCCGAGGTTCGCCACCAGGGCGTTGCACAGGCACTTGCGGCCGACCGTGTCTTCGGCCTTGCCACCCTTGCTCACGTAGTCCTCCACCGGCTCACCGGGGCAACGGTAGCCCAACGTCCCGTCCGCCTTGCGGTACGCCCGGCGCAGGTAGCCCAGATCGCACAGACGAGGGCGCTGTGCATACACGGCCTGCTCCGACAGCGTGCCCGGGAGCGCCGCCACCTTGAAAGGAAATCCGGTCGGCGAAGCGGCTGGGTCGGTGAACACATCGCCATCGCCCCGCAGCACACCGGCAAGAAACCGCCGTCGCAACCCGGGGTCAAGCCCGGACTCTTCGCAGAATGCGAACGCCGTACCTACCTGGATGCCGTGGGCCCCCGCGGCCAAAGCCGCGCTGAAGCCCTTCCGCGTCGCGTACCCGCCGGCAAGCCAAAAAGGGACCCCCAGCCCCGTCATCTGCGTCATGTCCAACTCATCGCGCGGGCCGTAGATCGGCTCGCCGCGGTGCGAGAGTTGTTGCGGTCCACGGGGGGGCGCGTTGTGCCCGCCCGCGATCGGCGCCTCCACCACGAAGCCGTCAATGCCCCCCGGCGCCTTCTTCAAAAGGGCGCGGGCCAGCGTTGCCGACGACACGATCGCAAGAAAACGAGGGCGCACCAGGTGCGGTTCCGGGCCCGGGGCTACCGCCGCCCACAGCCGCCCGGGGTCGAATGTCAGCAAGAACTTCTGATCGCCCGCGTCCAGCACATCCAACGACAGGCTGGCGTCCTGGTGCCGGCTGAGCCGATCGAGCACCCCGGGGATGTCGCCGGGGATTCCTGCGCCGACGAGCACCACGTCCACGCCCGCCAGCATGGCCCCATACAGGCTGGGCAGAATCGGGAACTGAATCTTGTGCAGGTAGTTGATGCCCACGACACCGCCGTGGCCTTCCTTGGCGAGGTACACCTCGACGAAGTTCGCCAGGATCAGCAGCCATTCCCGCTCGGGAGTCAGCGTTGCGCGCGGCAGAGGCAGGAGCCTGAATCGCTGCCCGGAACCCGCTGCACCGGCGACCGGAACCGCATCGGTCCCGCCGTCCCCACCCTCGTCGATGGCCTGGGTGCCGGATGAAGCGTCGTCCGTCATGCCATCCGACCGAAAGTAGCGTTCAAGTGTCCGTCGGGCGATCTCCGGCACCGGGAAGGCGGACATCGCCCGGCGCATGTGCCCGCCCGAGTCGCCGCAGCGAAGTCGCCGAACCAGAATCGTGTCCAGCGCGGTACCCGAGACCACCCCGAGTTGCCCGAGCAAGGAGACTTCGCGGGCCAACGCCCACGCGGAAACACCAGCGCCCATTCCACCTTGAATCAGCCGCGGCAACATAAAGCTTCGCTCCGAACTCTCGCATGACCGGGCAAGCGTCGTTCATTCTCTTCGGTCTGACTATAGACCAATGAATCGCCATACGACTATCCGGATATCCGCGATCGTGGGCGGCCGTTCTCCGAGGGAGCGAGCCGCGTCCTGTGCGCATCCCTTGTACGGGCGATGTGCCGCGTGGTCGTCGCTCGGGGCGCACTCGCCGCCGGCCGCAAAGCCACGGGCCGCAGCCGCGTGGTGGGCCGGTGTATTCAGCCGCTGGAGACTATGGGATCACCCACACGTCCCACCCGCGCACGCCTCGGCGCACGGCGCGCCCTTGTTCCAGGGCATCTTGCCGATGAGGGTGGCAAGGGCGCACGTGCCCGTCGCGCCCGCAAACGTCAGGCCCGCTCCGAAGAAGGCCGCGACGCCGATGAACCCGGGGTGCACGAGCCACGCGAGTGCCGAGCCTGCAAGCACGCCGATGCCGATCACGAGCTGCACCTGCCGCATGGTGCTCATGCTGAAGACCTTGGTGTTGACCTCAACCGGGAGGTTTTCCTGCTTCCATGCCTCAAGGCCGCCGGTCATGTTGACGATCGTCAGCCCCGGGCCGGAAACAGACGCGATCTTGCGCAGCGCATCCGCCGAGCGGCGACCGCTGCGGCAGTGCACCACCAGCCGCTGACCCGGCTTTGCGAGGGCCGCGGCCTGGGCCGGGTTCAGGCGTGAAAGCGGGATGAGCCGCGAGCCATCGATCCGCTCGCGTGCGTGCTCATCAGGTTCGCGCACGTCAACGAGGACCGCCTCGCCCGAACTCAGCCACTGATGCACCTGGCGGGGAGAGGCGTCCTGGTATGGCGTACCCGTACCGACAGGGCGCGGTGTTGTCGTGGTCGGTGTTGCGGCGGTCTTGCCATTGTCGGTGAACGCGGTCATGGGTTGCTCCTTTTTCAGTCCGCCGCCCCTCGCCGCTGTGCGCGAAGGGTGGATTGGCTGCTCGGGCCCTTACTTTAGAGGCCCCGTGCCCTCCCTGCGTTCCCAATGCACTGTCGTGGCGGGCTTAGGTGTCCCGAAAGCGCCCGGCAGCGCACGCGGGGCCTGCCGAACCAAGATGTACCCCGCCATGACGATCAGGAAGACCGCGAAGACCCGTTTTAGTGTTTGCTGGTGGATGCGCCCTGAGAGGGCATTGCCCACCTGGCTCCCTGCAACTCCCAGCGCGATGAACACGCCGATAATGGTCCAATCAACCGTCATGGCCGGCCCGCCGCCCGCCTGGGGATCGCTGTTGATCGAGAGGTACTTCAGGAAGCCGGTGCCCGAGTTTACGGCGATGATTGCCAGGCTTGTGCCCACCGCCGTGGGCATCGGGAGGCGACGTAGGAGCACGAGCACCGGCACGATCAGGAATCCGCCGCCCACTCCGACCAGTCCCGTCGCGAGGCCAAGGCCTACTCCTTGCGCGGCGATCACCCAGACCGCCCACGTCCTCACACGGTCTCGGCCCGCGCCACTCCGAGCCAGCTCGTCGTCCGCGACGGGTCCACCCGCGGAATCAACTGTCCGCTCCGCCCCGGTGCTGGTCGCGTGATTGGGGGCCGTGTCCTTGAGCATCAGGGCCGAGGCGGCGAGCATAAGGCAAGCCAGCAGGGCCAACTGCACCGCTCCGGAAATGAACTGTGCCGCGTGGGCACCCGCGAGCGTGCCCACGATCCCTGGGAACGCCAGGAGCGCGGCACTGCGGAAGTCCACCTGCTTCTGCATAGATGCACGGATGACTCCCGTAACCGCGATGGCGCCCACAATTACCAGCGACTCCGCAATCGCGATCTTCTCGTCATGCCCGACAAAATAAACCAGGATTGGGATCGTCAGGATGGCTCCACCCGAGCCGAGCAGGCCCATCGCCAGTCCGACCGCCGCGGCTCCGAACCAGGCCCAGATCACGCGCTGTCTCCTTGAGCAAAGGGAACATGCCCCAAACATGCCTCAACCCTGCCTGCACGACGCGGCGAGCATGGGGGACGCCCCGACCTGGGTCAAAACGCCTTCCATGGGCTACCGGTCAACCAGAACCTGAGCCTGCTCCCAGGCGAGCATCCCGCCCGCCAGGTTGGTGACCTCATAGCCGTGCTTCTGAAGCAACGAGCAGGCCCGCCCAGACCTGGCCCCGCTGCGGCAGTTGACGAGGATGTGCCGATCCTTGGGCACCTCGGAAAGCCGCGCACGCAGACGAGTGTGGGCGATGTTCGCCGCGCCCGCGATGTGGCCGTCGGCGAACTCAACCTTGCGGCGGGCGTCCAAGACAAACGGCTTGCTGGTGTCGAGCATGGCCTTGGCATTGCTCACCGACACCTCGTTGGTCGGCACCAGCTTGCCGCACCCGCACCCCGCCGCGCCCGCGGCGGATTCGTACTGGCTCAGTGCACCCGCATCAAACCATCCACCGATGTTGTCCAGCCCCACGCGGATCAGGTCGCGTACCGCCTCATCCACGCGCGACGGATCGACGATTAGATAAACCTGTTCCTCCTCGGCGATCATCGAGCCCGCATCCGTGCTGAACGAACTGTTCAGCGGCAGCCACAACGCGCCGCAGACGTGCCCAGCCTTGAACGCCGCCCACGGGCGGGTATCCACGATGGCGCACGCGCGCCCGTCGAACGCTTTGAGCTCCGAAGTGCTCAACTCTCTTGGCCGAGGCACGCCCCCCAGCACCTTCGGGCCCAACTTGTTGTCCCGCTTCATCCGCCCAAAGTACAGCGGCGGCTCCGGCTGACCATCGAGGATGTAATCGACGAACCTCTGCTCGCTCTCCGCGGCCCGGATCGAAGCGTTAAACATCTTCTCATACCCGACCGTGCTCTGCGGGACAGCCCCCAGCGCCTTGCCGCACGCGCTCCCCGCCCCGTGCGCGGGCCACACCTGCAGGTAGTCCGGCCATTCCATGAACTTCCTGACCGTCTTGTACAGGCGGTGCGCCGCCGGATCGGCCTTGCCCACCAACCCCGCGGCCGACTCCAACAGGTCGGGCCGGCCCAAGTCGCCGACGAACACAAAGTCGCCGGTCGCCACCCCGATGGGCTTGTCGGCCCCCCCGCCGAGGTCGGTGACCATGAAGCAGATGTGCTCGGGAGTGTGCCCGGGCGTGTGGACGGTCTTGAACTCGATGTTCCCGACCAGGAACGTATCGCCGTCGTTGAGTAACCGGTGGTTGTACGGGCCGCCGCCAGCCCTTTGGTTCAGCCACTGGTACTTCCAGTCCGCATCACCCTCGTCCGAGACATACACCTTCGCGCCCTTCTCGGCTAACTCGCGGGCGCCGGAGAGAAAGTCCGCGTGGATGTGCGTTTCGGCCGCGGCCACGATTCGCAGTCCGTTGGCGGCGGCAAGCCTCTCGTACCGGTCCACGTCGCGCTCGGGATCAATCACGATCGCCTCGCCCGTGCGCTGACACCCGATCATATATGCGCCGGCCGCCAGTTTGTCGTCGTATACCATGCGGAGGAACATGCCTGTGTCTCCATGTTCAAGGAGGATCTGGGTACCTGGTTGGAGGCACCTCGCCGGCCCGAAGTTCCAAACTACCGGATTGTACCGGTAGGGACAAGTCAGCCCTTGGTTCGATCAGCCCTGGGCCCGTCCTTGGAACGGTCACCGTTTGCACCGGACCCGCGTGCTCCCGCAGCGTCAAGGCCTCTGCATCGCGTGGGGAATCAACGGGTAGGGCGCGAGCGCAACGCGTCCAGAAGGCGCCACGTCGACGGTTGCAGTGCCTTTCGCGTCGGGGACCGCCCTCAGTCGTCGTCGCCCGATTCGTTCGGCTCCAATGGCCGCGTGCTATCCGCTTCGGACACCGGCGCGGGACCTCCGGCGCTCTCAGAGAGGCGGGCCCGCACGCCAAGTTCGTGAACCAGACGTCCGCCTTGGTGGGCTGCGCTCGCCATGGCGATCGCTCCCGCCCCGTTTGCGATCAGATAGACCAACCCCGCGCCGAGAAAGACGCCGCGCCGGACGTTTTCACCGCGCATCCAAAAAAACCCCGCCCCGATCGCCAGCACGCCCGCAAGGGCGGTGGCGAAGTTCCGGGCCGCCTCGGCGAGTTCTTCGTGCTCGTGCACGACAGGCCTGGCCCCGGGCACCCTCTCCGCGTAATCCTCGGCCGCCGATCCGGTGCTCGTCGCCAGCCACGCCCCGCCGGCGGCCAATGCCATGAGGACGGCGCCGCTGACAAGCAGGACCCGTGCCTGCTTCTTCCACACAAGCGCGAGCACCACAAACAGCGGCGCGACAATGATCAAGGCGATCGGGTAGTGAACGACAATCGGATGCATGCCGTCCCAGGGTGGCAGCGGAGGAATCGAGAACATGGTTCGCTCCTTGAGATGCGGACCTGTGATTATATGGAGCCCGGAGCGGGTTTCGGGGGTGGGCAAAGAAGGTTCTACATGTGTGTGCCTGCCCGTGTGGCCTTTCGCCGAGCCACTGCGCCGAGGCCCACCCAACACGGCAACCGGTCACGTTGGCTGAAGCCCGCGGACTCGCCCCCGCCCAACGTCACACCTCCACCCGCTCAAAGCACACCCGCTCTTCCATCAGCCGCGCGAAGTACCCGTCGATCGCATCCAGCTTGGTCACGCGGTGCACGAACGCCGCCGCGCGCACCAGATCCGCCCTCTGCACCAACTCCAGCCGCGGCTCGCTCATGCCCAGCCGCGTCGCGTAAAAAGCGCAGCCCTGGTGCGCGATCAGCACCACGCGCTTGAGCCCGTGGACCTCTACCAGGAACTTCAACTCGTCCAAAACTCCCTGCTCCTCCAGGTGCGCCTCAGGGTGCCCCGCCAGGCAAGCCGGCCCGCCGGGCAGCGACACCCGGTCATACCGCGGCAGCGAGAGCCCGTTCTGCAGAAAGTCGTCGAAGTGCTCACCCACACGCCCGTCCGAGCAATAAATCGCCGCGGCGTGGATGCGGTCCCGGTCGTAGCGAAGGCGGCTTTCGTAGTTCATGGTCGTTCCCTGTCGCGCACCGCCGGGCGGACGCCGGTGATTCTTGGCATGAGATTGGCTGCGTGGTGTGCCCCGGCCAATCGAAGTCCGGTCCCCCTCCCAGAGGGAGGGGAAAGGGGTGGGTTCGTCCGTCGCCCCAATCACAGGATTTATCGAATCTTCTGCGTGCCACGCTTGGTACGCTACCCGGTCTCCATCGCGCCCGCACCCTAAGGATTCTTCCATGCCCACCAAAGTCTTCGCCGCCCAGTCCGCCACTTCACCGCTCGGACCGATGACGATCGACCGTCGCGAACCGCTCCCCAGCGATGTCGAAATTGAGATCCTCTTCTGCGGGGTGTGCCACTCCGACCTGCACTTTGCCCGCAACGAATGGGGCATGACTACCTACCCGCTCGTGCCCGGGCATGAGATCCTCGGGCGCGTCACTCGCGTTGGCAACAAGGTCAGAAAGTTCAACGTGGGGGACATTGCCGCCGTTGGGTGCCTCGTGGACTCCTGCCGCACCTGCTCCAGTTGCACCCGGGGGCTGGAGCAGTTCTGCCTCGGTGGCGCGGTCTTCTCCTATGGCTGGCCCGACAAGCACTCGGGCGGCATGACCTACGGGGGGTACTCGGAGAAGATTGTCTGCGATGAGGCCTTCACACTGAAGGTGCCGACCAACCTCGAACCGGCCCGCGCTGCGCCCCTGTTGTGCGCGGGGATTACGACCTACTCCCCCCTCCGCAAGTGGGGGGCCGGCAAGGGCAAGAAGGTCGGCATCGTCGGGCTCGGCGGCCTCGGCCACATGGGAGTGAAGTTCGCGCACGCCTTGGGCGCCCACACCGTCCTCTTCACGACCTCGGAGGGTAAGGTCGCCGACGGCAAGCGCCTCGGTGCCGATGAAGTCGTCATCTCAAAGGACGCCGATGCGGTGGCCAAGCACGCCGGCAGTTTCGACATGATCCTCGACACCGTCTCCGCCGACCACGATCTCAACGCCTACCTGGCACTGCTCAAACTCGACGCCAGCCTGGTTATCGTCGGGGCCCCGCCCAACCCACAGCCCGTCAATGTCTTCAGCCTGCTCCTGCCCCGCCGAAACCTCGCCGGGTCTCTCATTGGTGGCATCGCCGAGACCCAGGAGATGCTTGACTTCTGCGGCAAACACAACGTCGCCTGCGACATCGAACTCATCCGCATGCAGCAGATCAACGAGGCCTACGAGCGCATGCTCAAGAGCGATGTGAAGTACCGCTTTGTCATTGACATGGCGTCGCTCAAGGGGTGAAACACCATGGCGTGCTCGGCATCCTCGCCCTCTGGGGAGGTTGCGTGTTCCTGGCCCGCAGGCGGCAGGTCTGACGGGCGTGGTCCGCCGCCGCCGCTTTACAGCGAGCGGAGGGGAACCAATGCGACAAACGCTCACCCGCGAGAGTTTCCCGCAAGAACGACAAAACCCGGGTCCCGATGACCAGGGGTGATCAAATAGAGGGAGCCGAACCGTCCTCAAACAACGTCAACCGCGTCCGCAGAGACCTCTTCGTACCTGCTGCCGGGGCCAAGCAGGGTCTTAGAGACAGGTGGGGCGCTCGAGGGGCTCAGCCGCTGTTTGGCGCTCTCTCTCTTGTACGCCTGTATGAGGGTTGTCCTAGCTAGAGACACGGCACGGGGATGCCGCCCTCCGGGAGGCAGCTAGAGATGTCTCGGGTAATCGGAGACGCGGGCGACCGGGGAGATCGTCACGCAAGCGCGTGCAATTGTTGCGCTGGGCCGACGCTCACCGGCTCCTGACGTCTGAAACCAAGGATTAATTCAGCGTGCCGTGCTGGGTCGCGCGCTTAAATCCCCCATCTTCACACGCCTGGATTTTCACGTAACCCCCACTGACAATCCGGGGGGGGGGGCATCTTTTTGTTACACTTATTAGGCGCGGCTACGCGGCGGTGGTTGTTGGTACGCGGGCGTTAGCGCGAGGAGAGTGACATGTTCGTGAAGTCCTTCATCAGCGTAGCCGGGCTCGCGGCTGTCACCGCATTGGGCACAACTTCGGCCCATGGGCAAATCACCATCCCCACCATCTCCATCGGCAACCCCAGTAACGCGGCGGACCCGACCACTGGCTACGGCTCGATGGCGTACACGTACAACATCGGCACCACCGAGGTGACCAACGCGCAGTACACGGCGTTCCTCAACGCCGTCGCGGACAGCGACAACCACGGCCTGTACAACAACGCCATGTCGAGTCCCCTTTCTGGGATCAGTCGATCGGGGCTGCCAGGGTTCTACAACTACTCAGTGGACCCCGGCCGAGCCAACCACCCCGTCAACTATGTCAGCTTCTGGGATACCGCTCGCTTCTCCAACTGGCTGCACAACGGTCAACCAACTGGCTCGCAGAACGCTTCGACCACAGAAGACGGGGCGTACACGCTGACCTCGGGTGGCATTACTGCCAACACCGTCACCCGCAATGCTGGGGCGTTGTGGGCAGTGACCAGCGAGGACGAGTGGTACAAGGCGGCGTACCACCAGCCCGCGAGCCAGGGCGGCGACAGCGACAACTACTGGCTGTACCCCACGTCGAGCAACACGATCACAACGGCTCAGGCGAACTACTTCAACCTCACAGGCAGTACGGCTCCCGTCGGCTCGTACGCCGCGAATTTCTACGGCACGTTCGACATGGGCGGGAACGTCTTTGAGTGGAACGAGGCAATCATTCTCGGTGCCCTGCGCGGAGTTCGCGGCGGTTCGGCCGCCAACGACGGAAGCGGTTTACGGGCCGACGTCCGTTACAGCAACTTCGGTATCGCGTCGGACGAGGCCGACAACATCGGGTTTCGTGTCTCCCAGGTCCCCGGTCCATCCTCCGTCGCGCTGCTTGGCCTGGGCGGCTTGATCGCGACGCGTCGTCGCCGGTCGCCGCCGGTCGTAACTTCAACCACTTCCGCCCCCCCGGCCACCGCCGGGCGTGCGGTTTGAATGCTCGGCACACGCCGAGCCAGATCCCACTGGGCTATCGGTCCAAAGGAGAGAGTCCCCATGCACCGCTCCGCCATCGTTGCCTCCGTAGTTCTCGGTCTGTGCTCCGCGGCCTCGGCCATCATCATCCCCACCGTGCCGATCGGTAGCGCCGGTAACGCGGGGGACACGCGCGTGATGACCGACGGCACCACCGGCTACGGCTCGGTTTCATATGCGTACAACATTGGCACCACCGAGGTGACGAACGCGCAGTATGCGGCGTTCCTCAACGCCGTTGCCGCAACCGACACCCACAACCTGTACAACACCAACATGGCCTCGTCGGGCCAGATCACCCGCTCGATTGGGCCGAACCCATACACGTACTTGGTTGTCCCCGGGCGCGAGAACTATCCCGTGAATTTCGTCTCGTTCTGGGACTCAACGCGCTTTGCCAACTGGCTGCACAACGGCCAGCCCACGGGTGCACAGAGCAATAGCACCACCGAGGACGGCGCATACACGCTGACATCGGGCGGGATCACCAACAACACCGTCACCCGCAACGCGGGATGGCAGTGGGCCCTGACCAGCGAGGACGAGTGGCACAAAGCCGCGTACCACCAGCCCGCTAGCCAAGGCGGTGACAGCGACGACTACTGGCTATACCCAACTTCGAGCAACTTAGCGCCGACGACCGCGCAAGCGAACTTCGGCAACGTCATCGGCGACACGGTGCCTGTTGGTTCCTACGCCGCGAACTTCTACGGCGCCTTCGACATGGGCGGGAACGTCTGGGAGTGGAACGAGACGATTCTCTTCGGTACCAACCGCGCCCTTCGGGGCGGTTCGTTCCTGAACCCCAACTTCAACTTGGCGGCCGACACCCGCCACGCCCACCAACTCCCGACCATTGAGTTTAACGGCCTCTTCGGGTTTCGCGTCTCCCAAATCCCTGGACCATCGTCGGTCGCGCTGCTGGGGATCGGCGGGTTGGGAGCGTTGCGTCGCAGGCGCTGAGCGAGTCTCACGCAGCGAAAACGAACCTCGCGTTCATTCACGCGATCGGGAAACGAGACTCGGCCCGGGCGTGTTCTCGGGCCGTGTAGGCTCTTGGCGCGGACGCGCCCGCCAGCACGAAGTCCGTCGCGGTCGCTGGTTCATATCGCCCAATAAACGTTCAAAAGATACTCGCTAAGTCCAAAAACGACAAAGGCTTGCGGCGAACCGCAAGCCTTTGCCAAATAGCGGGGGTAGGATTTGAACCTACGACCTCCGGGTTATGAGCCCGACGAGCTACCAGGCTGCTCTACCCCGCAATCGTGGCCGACTGTAGGGGTGGGGCTTCGGAACGTCAATGACACGCCGCTCGATCGCTGTTGATCCGACCGCAACGATGCACGTTCCGCCCCTTCGGCCGCGGTGTTTTCCAGCACCAACGCCCCATCGCAATTCTGCCACAAGCCCGTCGAATACCGCCGTATCATCGCTCACATGACCCATCCGCAGCAAGACCCCATCCAACGCGAAGCAAGCACCACAAAGATCAACGTCCTGCTGGTGGGTGGGGGCGCTCGGGAACACGCCATAGCCGCCAAGATCGCCGCTTCGCCGCGCCTGGGCGACCTCTACACGACCCACCCCGAAAACCCCGGCCTCGCGGCGTTGGCAAGCCCCGTAAACGTCCCCGTCGCAATCAAGGAGATCTACCGCCTCCAGCAGTTCATTGAGAAAAAGTCCATCGGGCTCATCGTGATTGGTCCGGAAGAACCGCTGGCGGAAGGGTTTGTGGACAAACTCCGCTCGCCGACCACCATGGTCTTTGGTCCCACCGCCGCCGGGGCTCGACTCGAAGCCGACAAGGGATGGGCCAAGCAACTCATGCGGTCGGCTTCGATCCCCACGGGAGAGGCCCGCGTCTTCAGTGACCCCGAGGCCGCCGCCGCGTACGTGTCATCGCGCGAGCAGGCCCCCGTGATCAAGGCGTGTGGCCTCGCCAAGGGCAAGGGTGTCATCGTCCCCGAGACCGTCGCAGAGGCCCTCGAAGCCATCCAACGGATCATGGTGCAGCGCGAGTTCGGCGCTGCCGGCGCCCAGGTCGTCATCGAGGAGAGACTCTCCGGGCCCGAAGTCTCGGTGATGGCGGTTGTGGACGGCAGCAACATCCTGCTCCTCCCCCCGGCCCAGGACCACAAGCGACTCCGCGATGGCGACGCCGGGCCCAACACCGGCGGCATGGGCGCCTTCTGCCCCTCCAGCCTTATCGATGAACCGATGATGTCCCTGATCGAGCGCGAGGTCTTGGTGCCGACTGTGGATGCCCTGCGCCGCGAGGGCATCGACTTCCGCGGCGTGCTCTACGCCGGCATGATGCTCACCCACTCCGGACCCAAGGTGCTCGAGTTCAACGTCCGCTTCGGCGACCCCGAGTGCCAGCCCATCCTCGCCCGCCTCAAGAGCGATCTGCTCGAACTCTTCATCGCCACCTGTCAAGGCCGGCTCGACACCCTGCACGTCGAATGGGATTCAGCCCTCGCCTGCTGCGTGGTCTTGGCCAGCGAGGGCTACCCGGAGAAGCCGCGCACCGGAGTTGCGATCACCGGGATCGAAGACGCCGAGTCGATGCCGGGGGTCCAGGTGCACCACGCCGGCACCAAGCGATTGCCCGATGGGCAAGTCGTCACCGCCGGTGGGCGCGTCCTCTCCGTGACGGGCTTGGGCGCAACGCTCCAAGAGGCACGCGAGCGTGCGTACGCCGCGTGCGAACTGATCTCGTTCCAAGGCAAGACGCTGCGTCACGACATCGGTTCAGCGCCCGTGACGCCGATGCGCCGCAAAGGCACCCGTCAACCCTCCGGCGGCAGTTCATCGCGCAGCCATTGAAGCACCGCCAAGGCCTGGGGCCCGATGTACGTGCGGAAGACCGGCCCGGTCTGGACCAGCATCGCCCGCTGGCCCTTGACCTTCGTGACCGCTAGCCACACCGCGGCGGCGGGCGGTGTGTCAACACCACCTAGCTCGACCCGGGCGATCGGTTCAACCGTCGCCGGCTTCTCAATCGAAACCACATCGGCAGGCTGGTCGCACAGGGTGCTGATCAGAGATTCGAGGTGAACGCGCGTTGTATCCGGCGGAACGCGGGAACTGCCCGATGCCGACGGGGACCGCCACCCCTCAACCGTGCGCACGAAGGCCAATGCGCGCAAGGAAGGCTTCGCAATCTCCCCCGCCGGCTCCGCTACCTGGTCTGTCGGCGAAATCGTGACCTTGCCGATGTCGGCCACCGGGAGCGCAACCGCCCGCACCGACAGGTACGCTTCGCCCCGCGCGGCAATCGGATCAACGTCCTTGCGGTCGATGACACCCACCGCCGGGCCCCACGCGATGGACTTTTCGCTTGATTCGGGGTCCTGCCAATACGCAACCGCGGAGGCAAAGAGCGTGGCTTGCGCGGCATCCGCCGGGCCGCCCAGTCGCAGTTCCTGAATCAGCGTCCGGCGGACGACATCCCCGCCTCTCGCGATGCGAACATCCGACTCAGTCATCGCCAGCGCCGTCGGGCTCACAAGCCCGAGCGCCGGGTCGGTGGGTGAGGCATCATCTAGAAATCGACGCATCGGAATGGAAGCCAGACGCTCGCTCAACTGCGCGCACGCCTGCGAATCAGCGGGGCCGACGATCGGCTCCTCAACGCTCCATCGCCCCAGGCTCCGCCGCAGCGAAACCCAGCGGCCCGCGGACTCAAGTCGGATGCGGGCCACATCCGCCGCCGGAGCCCCCAGCGCGCCGGGATCGCGCCACCCCATCAGCCCCTCGCGGGTAAACAAGCGAGCCAGCGCGGCATCCGCAAGCCGGGCGTCCACCCCGCCCACCGATGCGCCGGCCGCGCCACCGCTCACGTGAACGACCGTCCTCCCCCCCAACGCCGATCCGAATAACAGGAGCCTGAGCTGTTGACCGTCTGTCAGCGAGAACGTGACGGCGATGGCGTCCGAGGGCGGTGGTGCCGGGTCCTGCTGTGGCAGTGAAGCAGCCAAGTCCGAGATCAGCCGTACAGCCCCGCGGATGTGCGATGCACTCGCGGGCCAGGCCCGTGCCGGTAATCCACCGCGAGCCGGCATCGTCAGCAGCCATAACTCGGGAACCTCGGATTGCTCAACAACGATCTCCTCACGCCCCGGCAGCACGACCGAAATCGAACGCACGTTTCTCGGATCCAGTGCTTCCAGCAAACCCGCGACCGCCGCGACCGCCGCGGGCGGCGCGGGCGGAGTGCGCATCGCCAGCCACGTGGCCAGCCCGGTAGCGATGGCGATCAGGAGTGCAACGATGGCGGCGCGTTGTGTCACAAGAGGGAGTGTAGTGAGAGCAACGTGCGGTCAGCGATGAGTTCCCCTCCCAGTGGGAGGGGCCAGGGGTGGGTTCGTCGGTCGCACTCCTCCCCAGAATCACGCACACTCCCCGCACAATCAGCCTCTCAACCCCCGCGAATCCTTCACACCCAGCGTCGCATAAATCTCGCGCGTCGCCGTCGAGCGGTTCAGCGTATAGAAGTGCACCCCGGAAACATCGTGATCCAGCAGGTCGCGGCACTGCTCCGTGGCCCAGTGGACCCCCACACGGCGCACACCATCCTCATCGCCGCCCGTGCGGTTGATCGCGCGGATGAGCGGCGCCGGGAACCGAGCCCCCAGCGCCAGGTCGGCCATCTTCTTCATGCCCGCCGTGGACGTCACCGGCATGATGCCCGCGATGATCGGGACCCTGATCCCCGCCAACTCGCACCGTGACCGGAAGTCGAAGAAGTCGCGGTTATCAAAGAAAAGCTGCGTCACGATGAAGTCCGCCCCTTCATCAACCTTGGCTTTCATGCGGTCAAGCTCGACCAGCCGGTTCGGTGTTTCCGCGTGCCCCTCGGGGTACCCCGCCACGCCGATCCCAAACCCGCGATTGTCCGGGTGTACCCCCCGCTCGTTAAACTTGCGGATGAACCTGACCAGGTCCGCGGCATACCGCAACCCCTTCCACGGCGCGACTCCATCCGGCTGGTTCTTGGGCACATCTCCCCGCAACGTCATGATGTTGCTGATGCCTGCCGCGGCGTAGCGGGTGAGAATCGCATCCACCTCACCCTCGTCGTGGCAGACGCAGGTCAGGTGGGGCACGGGGTCCAGGGTCGTCGTCGTTTTCAATCGCACGACCAGGTCGTGGGTCAACTCCCGAGTCGAGCCCCCGGCCCCATACGTCGCAGACACAAAGGTCGGGCGCAGGCTCTCCAACTCGCGGATGTTCGAGAAGAGCTCCGCGGCCCCGCTTTCGCTCTTGGGAGGGAAGAACTCGAACGAGAACGTGTTCCTGTGCTCGGTGAAGATGTCACGGATGTGCATTGGAGAGCCTGAAGTGAAGCCAAGCCAGCCGACCCCCTCGAAGCGTCCGGCTTTGTTCTAGCAGTATATCCGGATAAACGGATAAAGCGACCGGAAGGGCGGATGTGGTCAGCGGCCGTTGTTATCGGCATTCGGCGGCCAGTTCGTCACGCGTGGAAGGAAGCGGGCGGCATCCTCAGCGGACCTCGCCCCCGACGAAGTCCACTCCCCGCAACCCCTTGCGGGTCCAGCGATACGAGCCGATCACCGGGTCAGACGTCGCGCCGTAGAGCGTCCGAGGCTCGCCCGCCGTTGGCGTGTAGTAATACTGCGTCGGAAGCGTGCTCGTCGGCGCTGTGGGATTCCACCCCGGGTTCGCGTTCCCGGTCCGGCGCACCGAAACCGATCCATCAAAGAAAACCAGCGGTTGCGCGGCCTCCTTGTACGCATGGAAGATGGTGCGCTTGTAACTGTGCCGGTCAAAGATATCAAAGAGGTACACCTTGGATGATGGAAACGTCACCTTGTCCAGCCTGGTGGTCATGAAGAACTGGTTCGGGTGCGGGTACCACCAATAGAGCAGGTGGTATCCGGGTGATGCCGTGTCCGCCTGGCTGAGCGCACTGGGACCAGTCTGGTCAGACCATGCGGCCGGCACGGTCTGGTACGTCGACCAGAACGCAAGAAACCGGTGAAACGCCGCGGATGCGTTGGGGTCCGGGTCCAGCGTTCCCGCGGTGATGTTGTTGGGGCTCTCCACGAAGTTGCGCTGCCAGATGAGCGCATCCCGGTCGTCCGGGCACACAACGGCTTTGTTCGGAAGCCCCTCCGCCAGGTAGCCACCATCCACCAATGGCAGGTACGAATAGTTCCTGCTCAGCATCCGGTCCGTAATCGCCGGCTGCAACGGGTCCGAAAGCAGCCGCCGCTCAATGTCCACCGCCTGATTCGCGTGCGCCTGGAACGCCGCGCCCGCATTGTTCAGGTCGCTCCAACGGCTGTACGAGATCCCCGGCTTCCAACTGAACACGCCCAGCCACGCCCGGGAGTCCGCGGCATAGTTCATCAGCCCCATGCCGATCTGCCGCATGTTGCTGGTGCAGACGGTGAGTCGCGCCGTCTTGCGGCCCTTCGCGAGGCTGGGCAACAGCAATCCCAGCAAAAGCGCGATGATCGCAATGACCACCAGCAGTTCAATGAGAGTGAACGCACGAGGATCTACCGGTCCGCCGCGTCGTGCCATGAGTCAGCCTCACCAGTTGGAGGTGTTGATCTCGCGTCCCCCAAAGTCCACACCCTGCAACCCGCCCCGAGTCCAGCGGTAGTACCCAACCACGGTCCCCGGGCGGATCGGGGCTTCCCAAGCCGACGGGGTGTAAGTGGTCGTGGTTGCGCCTCCGACGCGCGGGGTATCGGGGCGGAAGCCCAGGTTCGCATCCTGGGTCGCCCGGATCACCACCGATTGGTCGAAAAACAGGAGTGGTTGACGAGCCTCGGGATACGCGTAATACACCCACTTCTTGAAGAAGTGCCGGTCGGCGTCGCTGTGCAGTTGCACCTTTTGCGACGGGAAGATCACGTCACCCATCTTGCGGCGACCAAGGATGCCGTTCACCGTGGTCCCGACTATCTGATAGGTGCTCGTCGTCCCTGCTTGGATCACCGTTCCCGACCCACTTCGTTGCGCATCGGTCGAATAGGAAGCCGGGACCGCCTGGTAACTGGAACTGTACGGCCACCGCCAGTTTGTCGTATTCGACGCATCGGGCTGGCTGGGAGCAAAGCCGTTCACGTTGAACCGGCGCCAGTCGTGCCATTCCAGCCGGAAGCGGTCTTCCGGGCAGACCACCATCTTCTCAGGCAATCGCGAGGCCAGGTAGTCCTGCAAGACCAGGTGGGTGTACAGGACGTGCGGAATCCAACCGCCGATCTTTGGCATTTGCACAGCGCCCTCGCGGTCGCCACGCCGGCGCAGAATGTCCACCGCCTGGCTCGCGGCCCCGGCAAGGTCATCACCCTCCGGTCCGTCAAGATCGGGGTAGCGGCTGGGGAGCGGTCGCCCACCCTGCCACGTGAACGAAAAAATCTTGTCCTGGTAGTCGGCGGTGTAACTGTGGGTTGCAACGCCGAACTGCTTGAGGTTGGCCATGCAGATCGTCAGCCGGCCCATCTGCCGGCTCTTACCAAGCGCGGGTAGGAGCAGGCCGATCAGCAGCGCAATGATCGCGATCACAACCAGCAACTCGATCAGCGTGAACGCCCGAACTCGCACCGGCATGACTCTTCCCATCATCTCGCCTCCCGGCCTACCAAGTCGTCGTACTGACTTCGGACCCGCCAAAGTCAACGCCCTGCAATCCACCGCGTGTCCAACGATAATGCCCCGTCACCGGCCCGGCCGTGTTGGGCGCATTCCAATAGTCGGGAGTGTAGGTGTAGGTCGTTGGGAGTGGGCTGGCCGGGCTTTCAGGCCGGAATCCCTTGTTCGCGTTCTGAGTCGAGCGGATCACGACCGATTGGTCAAAGAACAGGATCGGGAGCCGCGCCCGCGGCAGGCCAAAGTACGTCCACTTGGCCGCAAAGTGCCGGTCTGATTCATCGTGCATCTGCACCTTCTGCGATGGGAACACAACATCGCCCAGTCGGCGGCGGCCCAGAATCCCGCTCACGTTGCCCACCATCTGGTAGTAACTGTTGCTGCCCGCCTGGGTAATCGTGCCCAGCCCGCCGCGGGCCGCATCCGTCGAGTAAGACGCCGGCACTACCTGGTAACTCGAGCTGTACGGCCACCGACGGTTGATGTCGGATGGGTCCGGCTGCGTGGGCAGGAACGCCCCGGCGTCGAACGCCCTCCAGTTGTGCCACTCCAGGCGGTAACGATCCTCGGGACAGACGACCATCTTCTCGGGCAATCGCTGGGCCAGATAATCCTGAAGCACCAGGTGTGTGTACAGCACATGGGGGATCCAGCTCGTAATCTGCGGGATCTCGCTCGATCCTCCCGAACGGTCGCCGCGACGCCGCAGAATATCCACCGCCTGGTTTGCACACGCCGCCAGATCGTCGCCCGTCGGGCCCACCAAGTCTGAGTATGTGCTCGGGAGCGGAACCCCGGCCTTCCACGTGAAGGAGAAGATCTTGTCCTGGTAATCGGCCGTGTACGTGTGGGTCGCCACGCCCATCTGCTTCATGTTGGCAATACAGATGGTGAGCCGCCCGGCCTTGCGAGACTTGCCCAGCGCCGGCAGCAGCATCCCGATCAGCAGCGCGATGATGGCGATCACAACGAGCAGTTCAATCAGTGTGAACGCCCGACGACCCGCGGTCGATCCAGTCTTCTTCACGATGTGCCTCCTGCCTGTGTTCGAATGAACTGGTTGGCGAACGGCCGAGAGTTCGGCCTCTGGAGCTGCCAAAGTGTACCTCGGATGTCGACCGGGCGGAAGCCCATCCTGCAATTGTGAAACAGCCACCAGGATCGGGCAAGACTGAACCGGGGTGCCCAAACGAGAGGCCCCCCAGATGAGAATCTGGGGGGCCTCTCGTAATGGTCGTGGAAACCCCGATCCGGGCAGCCCGGGGGCTTCAATACCGCCCTGGGGCTTCAATACCGGTAGTGGTCAGCCTTGAACGGACCGTCCACCGAAACCCCCAGGTATTGAGCCTGTTCCGGGCTGAGTTTCGTCAGCCGGACCCCCAGTTTCTCAAGGTGCAGGCGGGCGACCATCTCATCCAGCTTCTTGGGCAGGGTGTAGACCTTCCGCTCATAGGCCGTCCCTATCACGGTCTTTCCCGTCGTCGCAAAAGTGTGCAACTCCATTTGGGCCAGCACCTGGTTCGTGAAACTTGCCGACATGACAAAGCTGGGGTGCCCGGTCGCGCACCCAAGGTTCAGCAGCCGCCCCTCCGCCAGGACAAGCACGCTGTGGGCCTTCTTGCCCCCGCCGGACGGGAGCACATACTCGTCAAACTGCGGCTTGATGTTGACCCGCTTGACCCCCGGCTCCTTCGCCAGCCCGGCCATGTCAATCTCGTTGTCGAAGTGCCCGATGTTGCCGATGATCGCCTTGTCCTTCATCCGCTTCATGTGCTCAACCGTGATGACGTTCTTGTTGCCCGTCGCCGTGATGAAAATGTCGGCCGTCTCGATCACGTCTTCCAGCGTCGCAACCTGGTACCCTTCCATCGCGGCCTGAAGAGCACAAATCGGGTCAATCTCCGTCACGACCACGCGCGATCCCTGACCCTTGAGGGCCTGCGCGCAACCCTTGCCCACATCCCCATACCCCAGGATCACCGCGGCCTTGCCCGACAGCATCACATCCGTGGCCCGGTTCAGCCCGTCCACAAGGGAGTGCCGGCAGCCGTACAGGTTGTCGAACTTGCTCTTGGTGGCGCTGTCGTTCACGTTGATGGCGGGGAACGCCAGCGTCCCGGCCATCTGCATCTCGTAGAGGCGATGCACACCCGTGGTGGTCTCTTCTGAAACCCCCTTGATCGCGCCCAGGACCTTGGTCCAGCGGCCGGGGTTCTTGGTCTGCTCATCGCGAAGCAGTTGCAGAATCACGCCCCACTCCTCGGGGTCGCCCTTGGCGTCAAACCCCGGAACCTTGCCGGCCTTCTCGTACTCGGCCCCCTTGTGGACCAGCAGCGTTGCATCACCGCCGTCATCCAGCAGCAGGTTGGGTCCTCCGCCGTCCGGCCAGCGCAGCGCCATGTTCGTGCACCACCAATACTCGTCGAGCGTCTCGCCCTTCCAGGCGTACACCGGGATGCCCGCGGGCCTTGCGACGGTCCCCGTACGCCCCACGGCTACCGCCGCGGCCGCCGAATCCTGTGTTGAGAAGATGTTGCAAGACACCCAGCGAACATCGGCCCCTAGGTCAACCAGCGTCTCAATGAGCACGGCGGTCTGCACCGTCATGTGCAGGGAACCCATAATCCGCGCCCCCTTGAGCGGCTTGGAAGCCGCGTAACGCTCGCGGAGCGTCATCAGGCCCGGCATCTCGTGCTCGGCCAAGCGGATCTCGTGGCGTCCAAGTTCAGCCAAGGCCAGGTCCCGAACCTTGAAGTCCTGGGCGGTGCCCGCGGCGTTGACTGCGGACGGCTTCGATGCAACTGCGGTCATAGGAATCTCCGGTGTGGTGGTGGCTTACTTGGCAGATCGTCAACAACTTTCGTGAACTGTCTCATTCCTCAGCCCGAAGGGCTGGTCGTCAGTAGCCGGGGGTGGCGGAGGCTCCGCGACGACACCCCCGGTAAGTGGCCTCTAAACGCGGGCACCCCGAGGGGGTGCTCGTTCCGATCAACGATGCTCAACCTTGGACTTGTTCCATCAACCCTCGTCATTCGCACATGTCGATTCCCTCACAAGCCTAAACGCTTAGCTCACTCGCCCCATGGCCACAAAGAGTCCGGGGCCCTTGGCGTCGGGCTCCCCGGGGAGTTCGCGGTAAGTCGTTTCTGAGAACCCGGCATCGGTCAGCATGCCCCGTACCTGTTCGCGAGAGAACCCCAGGTGCTGGTGCCCCATCGTGTGCCGATACTCGACTCGGTCGTGAGCGATCATGTCGACAAACAAGGCAACCCCACCGGTGGGGCTTGGGCGCAGCAGCCGCCGCACCTCTACAAGGGCGAGCGCCGGGTTCGGGAGGTGGTGCAGAACCAGCGCGCACACCGCCGCGTCAATCGAGCGATCCGCAAGCGGAACCGCATCGATCGGCGACTGGATGAACTCCACGTTGTCCGCCCCACGGAGGCGCTCCCTGGCCGCCGCGAGCATCGGCGCTGAAACATCCACCGCGATAACCCGCTTGGCGACCGGCGCCAGCAGTTCCGAAACGTTCCCCGTCCCGCACCCAAGGTCCGCGACCGTCCAGTCGCGCGCCACAAACGACAACAGCGCGTGCGCGGTGAAGCGGCCTCCAAACAGTTCATTCCGGAGGTGGTCCCACTCACCGCTGAACCGCCCAAAGAAACTCAGGCTGTCCGTCCGACGATCCGCAAGGACCGTCCGCAACCGCCTCTGGTCCTCCGCCACATCGCCCCCAGACCCCATCTGGTCTCGGACTGTCAACCACAGCGCCCGTGCATCAGGCGAAAGATCATCCAGCAAGAGCCGGTAGAACGTCGCCGTTCCCTCGTTGCGGCGGATGACCCACTGGGCATCGGCCAAGACCTTCAGGTGGCGGCTCACCGTGGACTGAGGCAACTGAACAACCTTGGCGACTTCACCCACTGAGAACGCTTCGGTTTCCAGCACGCGCAGCACTCGAAGCCGCACAAGGTCACCAAGGGCAGCGAGCCGATCAATGATCGAAATGTGGGCGGTTTCACGCTTCATCCGTATATCCGGATAAAGTGTAGAACCAAACCGCGCTCAGTCAACCAATCCGACGCTTACTGACCGGATTCTTCAGGAACCACCGCGAAACTCGGGCCCGGAACCTCACCCAGCCGTCGAATCTCGGTCAGCAGGTCCGGGCTGGCAGGCTCCAGGAAGTACGCCATCCTCAGCCGCCGAACCTGGCGATCGCGGTCGCCGATGGCCCCATAAAAATCAGCCAGGGCCTTCTGCGGCCGCAAAGACTTCCCCTGGTCAAGCTTGGCCGCCGTCAGCAGCGCCTGCTGTGCCTCGTCGGCATTCCCCATCTTGGCCGCGTACGTGCCCAATCGGAGGTAATCCTCGACCCGCCCACGCTCCGAAGCATTGCGGCTGAGCAGCGTGGTCAGTGCCTCGAACTCCTTGGCCTCAAACATGGCATGTGCCTGGGCGTCCAGGTAGGTGTCGTTCATCGGTTCGACATCAAGCGCGATGTTGAGCTGCTCGATCGCCTGGCGGGGCTCCCCATTGGCCACCTGCACCTTGGCGAGCTGGTACCGAATCTCCGTCGCCTCGGGTCGGCGGCGGATGTACTCCGAGTAATCAGCCTTCGCCTTGTCGTATTGCCCCTGCCCCGCGGCAAACTCCGCATCCGCCTTCAGCACATGCAATGGGCGCTGTTTAGTGCACCCCACCGAAAGTGCGATCACCGCGAGGGTCAAGAGTACAACGGCCCGTCCAGTTCTCACTCGCGAAGTCATGTCCAACGGCTCCTGATTCAGCGGCGCACCGGCGCCGGGTTTGGTGAAGTCTCGGACACATCCTATCGGCGAAGCGGCGGCCCCGCCTCGATTCCCCATAGCATGGGAATCTGGGCGCAAGGGCCCACCGGGGGAGCATTGGAGTACCCAACACAAACAGTCCTGCTCCGCCACGACCTGCCCGATGGGACGTGGCACTTTGACTGGATGATCGAGCCGGCCGAGGCCGGCGCCCTCGTCTGCTTCCGGGTCATGGACCGCATCGACGACCCCCGATGCACCCGGTTTCACGCTGCCAGGCTCGCCGACCATCGCCGCGAGTTCTTGAACTACCAGGGGAAGGTCTCCGGGGGGCGCGGCGACGTCGTCCGCGTAGCCTCCGGCACTTGTCATGCGCTGACCGAGGCCCCCGGCCTCTTCCTCATCCATGCCGACTTCGGCCTTGGCCCCTGCGTATTCCGGGGGACCCAAGCCCCTGGAGTGGAGGGGTGGATCTTTGACTCCACGCAGGCAAAGTGACGCTGACCGGGACCGGTGGTAGTCTGGTAAGACTCCCGGGCACTTCGGTGCTTCGGGGCGAACATCCAGGAGCACACCAATGCGGCACGCAAGGGTTCTGATGTCGTCCGACTCGTTGGGTGGGGGCGGTGGCGGAGCGAGTGGTGGTGGGGGGGTGCCCGGCGCCGGGCAAGCACCAGTGCGCCCAGCGATTGTTCCTGGTCCTGGCCCATCCATCGGCGGTGCCGGTGCCTTGGGCGGCGCGCCGACACAACGACCGCAAACTCTGGCCGCCGATCCTCCACCCCCCAAAATCCAGGCATTCGAGCAGCGCGTCGCATCGGGCCGCCGGCATGAAGAGACGTGGAAGCGCTCGCCGAATGTCACCGGCGCAGGCGCTATCCACGTCAAGAGCTTTCACTGCAAGATGAGCAACGAAAGCCTCGAGTTCCTTGACCAGCAGATCAACGAGTGGCTCGACGGGCACCCGCAGTACGAGGTCAAGTTTGTTACATCCGTCGTTGGTGAGTGGACAGGCAAAACCAAAGAACCGAACATGGTCGTGCAGTTGTGGGTGTGAGTCCTGTTCCCCTCCAGAGGGAGGGGCCAGGGGTGGGTTCGTTGGTCGCAGCAGTCCCGGACAAGTTCTTCAACCAGTGCAAGCCTATCCCAAGGCCCGTGTCCTTCGCAGGCACGACCATGCGTCGCCCTGCCGGTGCAGTTGGGTTGTCTGAGAACGCCCGCACCTGCCGATACAGTTGCGCGTGTGCGGAATCCTCGGTATCGCGACGACGATCGGCGCCAGGCCTTCACCTGCCATACAGCAGGTCGAGCAGCTGCGCGACCTCATGGCCCACCGCGGACCCGACGGCGCCGGCCTGTGGGACGGCGGGAATGTGGTCATGGCACACCGCCGCCTCATCGTCATCGATCCGTCACCCCTCGCCCACCAGCCCTTCCTTTCCCCGCGTGGGCCCGTGCTCGTCTACAACGGTGAACTCTACAACGATGCCGAGGTGCGGGCCGCTCTGCTCGCCCGCGGCGTCCGCACACGCACACAGAGTGATACGGAAACGGTGCTCCTGGCACTGGAGACTTGGGGTGAGGCCGCGTTCGCACGCCTGCGCGGCATGTACGCCCTCGCCTACTACGACCCCAACCGAAAGCAACTGCTGCTGGCGAGGGACCCTCTGGGCGTCAAGCCGTTGTATTGGCGGCGGGTTCGCAACGGTGAGCACACGGACATCGCGTTTGCGAGCGAACTCAAGCCCCTCGCGTGCATGACCGCAGAACGGCCGCGCCCGGACCTGGTGGCCGTGAGCGGGTACCTGACCACCATCCGCACCACCCTCGGCGAGCGCACACTGTTCGACGGAATCAGCACGGTGCTGCCGGGCGAACTCCTGACGATCAACCTGGGCGGGCGTCAGCCGGTGGTCATGCGCTCGAAGGTGTTGCCGCGTGCGCCCCAAGCGGTGGGGGGGTTGAATGGCTGGAGCGTCAGCGATGTCAAAGACGCGATTACAGAATCGGTCCATGTCCACCTCCGGTCGGATGTCCCAACCTGCAGCCTGCTGAGCGGCGGGCTGGATAGCTCCATCATCGCCAGTCTCGCCATGGCCGAGTCCGGCAGACTCTCGACCTATTGCTCAGGGGCGCCGACTGCTGAAGCGGGTGATGACTTTTCCTACGCGCGCCAGGTCGCAGCCCACCTCGGGTCCAGCCATACCGAGGCCCCTGTGACGCGCGAGATGTTTTCGCAGCGTTGGTCGGACATGGTCAGCGCCGCCGGTGTCCCCCTGTCCACGCCCAACGAGGTCGCCATCAACGAAGTCGCCCGACGACTCCGCGCCCAGGGAAACATCGTGGCCCTCAGCGGCGAGGGCGCCGATGAACTGTTCGGCGGGTACGACATGGCGCTCGCCGCGGCCGCCCGGTTCGAGCAGGCCGGGGGCGGGGATGGCGGCCAGTTCCACCTCAACGAGATCGCGTGGACCCCCATGAACGTGAAGCAGGACGTCCTGGAGGACGACGCCTGGCGGTCGCTCGAACGCGACAGCGCCCTGATCGAAAGCTATCGGACCGAGTTCGCCACAGCAGCCGCGGAACGGACCGACGACGATCATCCACTCCAGCCGCACCTGCGGTTCATGCGCCGAGTGAACCTGGCGGGCCTGCTCCTGCGCTTGGATTCGGCCACCATGCTCGCCGGTGTCGAGGGCAGGACTCCATTCGCGGATTCCGTCATCTGTGACGGCGCCGAGGGGATGGCGATGGCGCTCAAGTTCCAACCCGGTACCGAGGCCGCCGGGCCCGTTCACCGCACAAAAATAGCCTTGCGCGAGGCCTTTGCGCCCCTCCTGCCCGCACCAGTCCTCGCCCGTTCCAAGGCCAGTTTCCCGTTGCCCTTTACGACCTGGCTTGGTGATCAGTCCGAAGTCGTCAGGCAGTCACTCCTCGTGCGTAGCCTGTTCACGGTCGCCGCCGTCGAGGCGGTCTGCGCGCGACCCGCTCAGTTGTGGCGGCTAGCCTGGCCCATGATGAACCTGGCACTGTGGGGCGAATCCGGGACAGTGCGAACCTGGTAGTGGGCCGGCCTTCCCCACGCCGCGCCGTTGGAACAACCGGACCATCCGCCCCAGGGGGCACCGTCGCGCTGGATCGCAATCAAGCGGTTTCCGTGGTCTGCCGATCCGGAGTGCTATGGCGTGGTCCTGGACAGGCGACAAACCGAGACAGGGAGCAACGCGCCCGCGCCGCCAGGAGCGATTCCCGACGCACGGTCTGAACTGCCCGCTGGGAACCGTGCTCGACCTGTCCGGCTCGGGCATGCGCGTGCGCCGCGAATCCAAGCCGCCCCTGAACGTCGGCGATCCGATGGCCATGACCATCGGATCGGAATCCCAGAGCGTGAAGGTGTCGGGCAAGGTCGCGTGGATCAAGCGGGTTTCCTGGCGCTCCTTCGAGGTGGGGGTTCAGTTCGTCGATGTGCGCCCCGGCATCAGCGCCGCCCTCGTGCAGTTGGCCCAGTACGGATTCATCTCGGCCAACAGCAGCCCCGCGGAAAACAACGCCGCCCCCAAAGTGAGCCCCAGCCCCAAGGCCGACAAAAAGGTCAAGGCCGCGATGGAAGTCGAGGACCTCTACGCCGTGCTCGGCGTGGCCGCCAACGCCTCCGATGAGCAGATCCGCCACGCCTACCGGAGCCTGGCCCTCAGGTACCACCCCGACGTTTCCGCCGAACCCGCCGCGGCGGAAAAGTTCGCGCTCATCGCCAAGTCCTATTCCGTTCTCAAGGATTCCGACCTCCGCAAGCGCTATGACCAGATGGTGGCCGGCTGCATCGCCGCGTGAGGTCTACGCAGCGCCGGGGGCGGGCCGACCCCATTGGACAGGCCGCAGCCGCGAGGGCTGGGGCACCGGCACAGCGCTCAGCAGACGGCGGGTGTACTCGTGCTGGGGGTCAGCCAGAACCTGATCGCGCTGGCCAACTTCAACAATCCGCCCGCGGTACATCACCGCGATGCGCCGGCAGACATGCTGAATGACACTCATGTCATGGCTGATGAAAAGGTAGGAAAGCCCAAGCTGCGCCTGCAAGTCTATCAGCAGGTTGATGATCTGCGCCTGGACCGAAACGTCCAGCGCGCTGGTGGGCTCGTCACACACGATGAACTTGGGAGAGAGCGCCAGGGCGCGGGCGATCCCGATGCGCTGCCGCTGCCCGCCGGAGAACTCGTGCGGGTAGCGGTCGGCACACGCCGCCGGCATCCCGCACATGGTCAGCAGTGCCTCGACCCGGTGGCGCAGGTCGTCCTTGCCATTCGCAAGCCCATGCACAATCAGCGGCTCGGCCACGGCGGAGAAGACCCGCATCCTCGGGTTCAGGCTCCCGCCGGGGTCCTGAAAAACAATCTGCATGTCCCGCCGCAGTTTTTTCAGCGTTCGGCTTTTCGCGCCGAGCACGCTCACTCCGTCAAACGTGACCTCCCCCGAGGTGGGGCGGATGAGCCGAAGGACGGACCGCCCCACCGTGGTCTTGCCGCACCCCGACTCGCCGACCAAACCCAGGGTCTCAGCACGCCCGACATCAAACGAAACACCGTCCACGGCCCGGACCCAGCCCGCCGAGCCCCCCAACCCGCCCGCTCGCAACGGGAAGTGCGTGTGCAGGTTACGGACCGACAGCAGCGGCGCGGCAGGAGTGACGTGCAGGTCTCGCACGATCGCGCCAAGTGTGTCGGTCGCCGCGGGCTTGCTCATCACGCCAGATGGTACCGCCCGGCCGGTGTTGCCGCGCCCCGGGGAATGCCGCGTGCCTTGACCGGCGGGGCAGGTGCGGTATTGTTGCTTCCCGGTCACGTGACCGGTTCGGGCAGGTAGCTCAGTTGGTAGAGCACCGCATTGAAAATGCGGGTGTCGCCGGTTCAAGTCCGGCTCTGCCCATTCGTCCGTGGAACAGCGGATCATCCCCAGTCGCCGTCCGTCACCGCACCGCGGCAACACGCTCCAGCTCTCCGCCACGCTGCAGCAGCCCTTGCGGAGCCACTCCACTCCAAGCGTTTGCCGAAGACCCAACCGGGCCTCGTGCAGAGGCGCGAAGCGAGGTGTGGCCCCTCACCATCCGCCCTTAGCAGCCCCCCCCTCCCACCACACGGAAGAACGCCTCGATGTCCGCATCCGTTCCGGTATCGCCGTCTTCATCAAAGTCCGCAGTGGAACCACACACGGACGGCGGGCAACCCCCACCCAGGCACGCAAAGAAGGCCTCGATGTCTCCATCGTCGCCGACACTCCCATCGCAGTTGAAGTCCGCCGAGCCGCACGACGCAAGCCCCTTGAGCCGAACCATGTAGCCGCGCTGTGGGCTGGCGTTGATGAATCGGTGCTCGATGTTGCCCGATCCGGCGGGTGGTGCGCCGTTGCCGATCAGGCGTCCGATGTTGACGCACATCGCCGCGCTGGAGATGTCGCGCCCGTGCGCGGCGGTGGTGGAGCCGACGATCGCGGGGTTGCCGCCCACTGGGGCGAGGCTCTCGCTGACAAACACGGTGGAGCGAGCGGTCGTGGAAGCGCAGCCCTCGAAAATCCCCCCGCTCAGGTCCTGGTACTGGGCGGGCGTAAAGCCGTGGTTTACCCAGGCGACCTGGAGGATGATTCCCGTGTCACCGTCGGCAACAGCAACGCCCCCGCCGGGAAGGCCGGTGAGGTCCGTGGTATAGAACGAAAGGCAGAAAGGGTCACACGCAATGGGGTTGATCCGCACCACCGCCAGTGGCTGCGCCCCGGGGTTGATCATGTTGCTCCCCGCGCCGGTCCACCCCTGAAACGCGACATCATCCCAGTCCCAGAAAACGAGCAGCACCTGCTCATCGCCCGGCAGCGTATCAAGGACCGCCAACCCATAACTGATCTCGGTGATCAGGCGCCCCGTCGCAAACTCCCACGGGCCCGGCCCAAAGCCAATGTCCTCCAGGATCATGCTCGAGGTGCCCAGGTGGGTGCCGCTGCCGTTGGCAACTTCGGTGAGGTTGTCGTACACAACACGTTCAGCGCGGGACGAATAACCACCCCCGCGCGCCGGGAAGCCGATGGGCTCCACGCGGACCTCTCCGGTGAGCGTGAACGGAATCTCCTGCGCCCCCGCAGGGGCCAGCGCGATGAAGCACGATGCAAGAGCCGCGACCAGCAGCCGGGTCTTCACGCCGCCACCTCCTCAGCAGGTTCCACCCGCAAGCACACGGAAGAACGCCTCGATGTCCGCATCCGTCCCCGTGTCGCCGTCCTCATCAAAGTCCACGGTGGAGGCACACGGGATCGGCGGGCAACCCCCACCCAGGCACGCAAAGAAGGCCTCGATGTCTCCATCGTCGCCAACACTCCCATCGCAGTTGAAGTCCGCCGAGCCACACGACACAAGCCCCCTCAGGCGAACCATGTAGCCGCGCGCCGGGCTGGCATTGATGAATCGGTGTTCGATGTTGCCCGAACCCACGGGCGCGCCCCCGTTGCCGATCATCCGGCCGATGTGCGGACAGGTGACTGCGTTCGAGATGTCGCGCCCATAGCCGGGCGTGGTCGAGCCCACGGTCGCGGGATTGCCACCCAGCGAGGCGCCGCTGTTGCTCCCCCACACAGTTGAGCGGTCGGTCGTTGAGGCGCACCCCTCGAAAACCCCGGCGCTGAGGTCGTGGTACCCGACCGGTGGAACAAAGCCGTCCGTCACCCACGCGACCTGCAGACCAATGCGTGTATCACCATCCGGAACGAGTACCCCGCCACCCGGAAGTCCGCTCAGGTCAGAAGTGAGCCGCCAATAAAACTGGAGGAGTCCGGAAGGGTCGAACCGGGCAACGGCGAGGGGTGCTGCGCCGGGGTTGATCATATTCGTGCCCGGGCCGCTGAAGCCCTGGAGGTCAAAGTCACTCTCGCCCCAAAAAACCAGCAGGATGTCCTCTGACCCACCGATTGTTGTTTCAATCTGAACGCCGAAGGATACCTCCGTAATGAGGCGTCCTGTCCGGGTAGCCCATGGTCCGGGTACGAAGCTGATGTCCTCCAGGATCATGCTCGTCATGCCCAGGTGAGTAGAACTACCGTTTGCAAAGACGTTGGTGTAGTTGTCGTACACCGTAGAAACCATCCGCGGCGTGTAGCCCCCTGCGGTTGGATGCGCCGGGAACCCGATGGGATCCAGGCGGACCTCTCCTCCCCATGGATTCGGCCCAGGTTCTTGGCCAAACGCCCCCAGCGGCGCATGACCGAACACGACCATCGCCGCGACCACGAAGGACTTGTTCATGAGCGACCTCCTCAGCAGGCCCCGCCCGCAAGCACGCGGAAAAACGCCTCAATGTCCGCATCCGTACCCGTATCCCCATCACCATCAAAGTCAGCATCAGGTGGACAGGCCGGGCAGCACTCCCCCCCGACGCACCGGAAGAACCCCTCAATGTCAAGGTCCGTGCCCGTGTCCCCATCGTTGTCAAAGTCGGCCGAGCCGCAACCCCGCCCCGTGTAAATGTCAGCCCCCACGGTCAGGTTCGACAACGAAGTAGCGCGAACGTGCCACCGGTGACTCGCGGATATCGCCCTGAGGTCCTGGGGCTCCCACAACGCCGTGGCCATGTAATAGGTCCCGGCTTCGAGCGTTCCGTGTGTGCTGAAGGTGGAGTTGCCAAACAGCAACCGCGGGAGGTTGCCCGGTCCTTCATCATCGGAATAGGCTCTCACGTTCCCCTGGCTGTCAAACAGGTACGCAACCGCATCGGCCGAGGCGGTCGAGAGCCCGTCGAACGCGACCTCCATGAAGAGCCATGAAGTGACCGGCGTTGCAACCTGCACCCGGCTCCACAGCACTCCCCGCACCCCCGTCGCCTGACCAAGGCCCGGCGCATCACCGCCCGTCGAAGGGTCAAACGTGCCGTAATCAACACCGTTGATGAAGGGCGGCACCGAAGGTGCCAGCGCCGATCCGTTCACGTTTGTGATGAAGCGCAGGCTGTACGCACCGCCCGGGCCCGGCCCCGGGTTGGCGATGAAACCATTGGCGAAGGTCGAACCCGTGGGGCCGGTGGCGAGGTAGTAGTTTCCAGCAACCAACTGCCCGTGACGACCGTCATACTGCCGCCCTTGACCCCCCGCAAACGCCGCCCGCCGCCCCACGCCAAACGTCAGTTGGCTGTGCCCGACAGACCCGCCCGCAACATCATCCCACCCCAGCAGCGCGCCGGTGTCGGCAAACAGTGCGATCGCGACAGGGGCTGCAGAGGTTTCGGTATCCATGTCAAGGAAACGCAGCGCCAGGTCGGTCGCGTTCCCATTCAGCACAACCCGACTCCATGCAATCGACCCCGCGCTGAGATTGCCGTCCACAACGGTGAGCCCGTCCTGCGGAACGACATCGAAAGGAGGCGGAGGAGGACACAGGAAGCAAGGGGGCGCATTCCCCATCAGGCGAACCATGTAGCCGCGCTGCGGGGTGGCGTTTAAGGAGCGGTGCTCAAAGTCCCCCGAGCCCACCGGGCCCGCCCCGTTCCCGATCAGGCGACCGATGTTGGGGCACATGTTCGCGTTGGAAATGTCGCGCCCATAAGACGTGGTCGTGGAACCCACGACCGCCGGATTGCCCCCCGCCGGCGCCAGGCTGCTGCTGGCGAAGACCGTCGAACGCATCGTCGTCGAAGTGCACCCCTCAAGTATGCCGGCGCTCAGGTCGTGGTAGCCCACCGGCGGCACAAACCCATCCGTCACCCACGCGACCTGAAGACTCAACCCGGCATCGCCGTTGGGAACCGCCACACCGCCCCCGGGAAGTCCCGTGAGGCTGCTCGTGAGCTGAAAATAAAAGCCCGCGTTCAGCCCCGCGGCATCCACGCGCACCACCGCCAGGGGCGAAGCGGCCGGGTTGATCATGTTGGTGCCGGTGCCGCCCGTTCCCTGGAAACTCGTGTCATCCTCATCCCAGAAAACCAGCAGAAAGTCCTCTGTGGTCCCCGGGGTGGTGAGCACGGCAATACCGAACGTGACCTCCGTAATGACGCGACCTGTCGCACCAGCCCACGGGCCGCCGCTGAAACTGATGTCCTCCAGGATCATGTTGGACATGCCAACGTGCGTCGAACTCCCGTTCGAAAACGTGTTGTACACGTTGTCGTAGACCGGCTGGATTGACCGTGACGAATAGGCGCTGTCGCGGGGCGGATAGCCCACCGGGTCACGGCGTACTTCGCCGCCGAACGCAAGGGGGTCGGAAAAGTCCTGCGCGCCCGCCCCAGACGCCAGCAGCAGACCCGAGATCAGCACAGATGCGAACCCGCTGGTCTTCATCCGAATCCCCTCTCGCTCCGACCAATGGTGGCGGCCAGAGCAGCCGCGCCTCAGACGGTGAGTTTTTCGATGCGTTGCAGAGCCAGCCCGGTGCACAACCATGCCGTTCCCGAGTGGGACGGCCTTGGCTTGCAACCATACGGTCCCAGCCCTTGCCCGGTTGCGAGCCGCGTCGGATCAGCCGCTCCCGAGGTGAAGCGATCGCGGGTGCCCCCGGGGCCGTTTGAACCCGCCCGTGCCCGTGGCGAGCGTCGTGGCATCACCTTTCCAGGCGATGGAGAAGCGTAATCCCGCAAAAAACATCGGATGTCATCGGTGAACTCGGCGCGCAACGACTTTCGCCACGGGCCTTTAGGGCGCAAACACCAGGTAATACGCCCGAATCTCCGCCGCGGGAATCTTGTTGCCCACCGAGTCCCACACCTGGTTCGCCTTGACCCGCAGCGAGTACGTCCCGTTGTCGGTTGAATCCCAGGTCCCGCCCCGCGCCGGGATCCGGTAGAACACGACGTACGTGTTGGTCGTCGCGTTATACGCGCGGCTGAGGAGCGTGCTCGCGCCGATGTACCCTCCAGGGCCGACCAACTCGATGTCGCCCGAAGTCAGCGAATCCCAGTTCATGGTCCGGTTGTTGCCGCGATAAGAAAGGGCCACCTGCATGTGGTCCCCGTTCTTTACCACGTTGGCCGTGTTGGTCACCACGGCATTGGGTGTCTGGAAGTACAGGTAATAGGTCCGCAGCGTCAACGGCGCCACCAGGTTCATCTGAAGGTCCCACACCTGGCCCTGGCGCACCCGCAGGTCGTACGGGCCGTTGTCAGTCCAGTCCCAGTACCCGTTGCGGGCCGGGAAGCGGTACGTGGCGATGAACTTCCCCGGCTCCGGCACCCACCCGGTGCGCAGGCTCCCTTGCTGCAGATATCCACCAGGGCCCGCCAACTCAACATCGCCGTTGCCCACTGCGCCCAGCATGAAGCCCCGGGGATTCCCCGCGGAATCGGTGTACGTCACCGCCGAGTCAAGGAAAGTCCCACCCTCCTGCACATAGGTTCCCGTCAGCGCCGCGGTGGGGTTGTTGAACCACAGGTAGTACGTGCGGATGTTGAACGAGGGTGTAAATGCGCCGCCAGAGTCAGACACTTGCTCCGGCCGCACCCACACCGAGTAATAGCCGTTGTCGGTCGAGTCCCAGGCGCCCCCCGGCGCGGCAAACGTGTACACCGCCGTCACCACGCTCACGGGATTGAGCACGCGGCTCACCAGTAACGCGGGAATGGTGTCGCCCCCCTCGCGCCGCAGTTCCACATCCGCGGCATCCACCGAGTTGAGGTCCATCGACTCATTGTCGATGTACCTGATGGTGACGCGAAGCGTTGCAGCGCCCCCCGTGGCGATGATCGAAGTGATGGCCGCCGTCGGCGGCGTCGGGCCCAGCCCCCACGTCTCGTCGTTGTAGGCCTCCGTGAACCCGCCAAACAACACAGCGGCGCCCCGGGCCGCGTCATCGGCCATCGCGTGGCCATAGCGCGGCGGGGGGCCGTTGCCCTCCCATTGGTTCCAAGCACTCCCGTTCCATTCCCAGGTATCGCCCGCCGCGCCGCTGTTGTTGAAGCCGCCGTAAAGCACGTTCACATCGCGTGCTGAGTCATAAGCCATCGCGTGCGCGAACCGCGCAGAGGGTCCGCTCACTTCGCGCTGCGTCCACGTCGTCCCGTTCCACTCCCAGGTCTCGGCAACGGCGACCCCGCTCGCGTTGTTGCCCCCGAACAGGACGGTCACCCCCCGGGCCGCGTCGTACGTCATCGCGTGGTAGTACCGCGCCGTCGGGCCGCTTACGACCCGTTGCGTCCAGGCCGCCCCGTTCCACTCCCAGGTCTCGCTGTTCTCGTCGCTGCCCGCGTTGCTGCCCCCGAAGAGCACGGTCACGCCGCGGGCCGAGTCATACGCCATCGCGTGGTAATACCGTGCCGTGGGGCCGCTGACCATCCGCCGCGTCCACGCCGTCCCGTTCCATTCCCACGTCTCGCCGCTCTGAAAAGGCGTCGTTCCCGTCTGACCCCCAAAGAGAACCGTGACGCCGCGCGCTGAGTCATACGCCATCGCGTGGTTGGCCCGCGCTGTGGGTCCGCTCACCAACCGCTGGATCCACGCCGTTCCATTCCACTCCCACGTCTCGCTGTCAAACCCGCCAATGCGTTCCCCGCCAAAGACCACCGCGACGGCCCGCGCGGTGTCGTACGCCATCGCGTGGCCGTTCCGCGCTGTCGGGGCGCTGACCAGCCGTTGCGACCACTCCACAGACTGGGCGATTGCGGTCCTGGGTGCCGACACCCACAGTCCCATCAGGGCGACCAGGAGTGTGAGGAATCTGGTGCTAAACCCGGTCGTAGAGTGGATGACTGTCATGGAAGTCCCTTCCTGTCGGCTCAGGTCCAGCAGCCCGGCGAGGCCCGTGCCCCGAACCGGCATCAGCACGGCTCGCCGTGAGCCAAGTCTATGGAAGCTTCGCTTCAAACCCGAGTCCAGAGTGCTGACACCCTTCCGGCTAGGCACTGGTCCCAACTCCTGATCGGTCAAATGGTCTGGGTTTCTCGCGTGACCCGCCGCTGGAGTGTTTTCATCCCTCGGGGTGGTCGGTTTTCAGCTCGAAGCGCTGGGCGTTCGTAGTCGGTGGTCAAACGAGGCCGCGAGCGCGACCCTCGGTGGGAGTGCAAATCGCGGCCTCAGCCCTAAGCGCTGCTCCTGAGTCTCGATGTTCGGCGAAGAAGTTTTAGGTACACGACGAGTAGCCTTACAGGCTGCGGGCAAAAAGGCCAAAGGCGCGTTTGAGCATGCATCTCCGGGGTACGCGCGTGCCCACCTCATCGCCCCGCTCACATCCCACTTCCCATTTTATTATTTGTTCGGCTCTTGACAGCCTATCAAACACCTGCCATACTACCCCCGTGACTCTCCCCACGTTCATCCCCTCCTCCCCCGCCGTCGTCGATTCCATCCTCGATGAAATCAACGCCGGCACTTCCCTCGCCGAGACCGCCCGCCTTCACAACACCACCCAGCGTGCCCTTTCCGCCTGGCTCCAAACCCCCCAAGTCATCGCCCACCAACTCGCCATCGACAAGTCCAATGCCGGACAGATCCGTTCCCGCTGCATCGCCGGCCTTGAAGGAATCGCCGGCGCCCTCGAAGCCATGGTCATCAACCACGCGGCAGAAGAGCGCTACGCCCCCATCGACACCACCAACCTCGCCGCCCTCGAACAACGCCGCCGCGCCCGCCACACCGCCTGCCGCGCGGCTTCCCTCTTCCTCCGCATCGCCCGCTTCGACCCCACCGCCCCACGCCCCCGCTGGGAGCGCCCCCCACGCCCGGACGGCCCTGGCCGCCCCGACCCCTACAAACCCGACCCCACCGCGCCACCGCAATCCGACCCTTTCGAACACCTCCTCACCCAAGTCCTCGACCTCGCCGCGGCAACCCGCGCACCCGCCCCGATTACCTCGAATCCCACCCCGGCCGCCAACGTATCGCCTCCCGTTCACATCTCCGACTTCCCACTTCCCACTTCCAGTTTGCGTCCCACTGCTGAAGTCGTTCCCAGTTCCAACTTCCGACGGGTGTAGTCCCTGATTATGGTGGTGGCCGATGAATGGAACAAGGCCGGCGGGGTGCCGGCGTGGGGGGCGGGACCTGGAGGTTCAAGGATGAACCTGACGAACTTGGAAGCACGGGAGCG
>Ga0163144_10000679_pt1 | contig 80572 bp, 81 predicted proteins | sample OliLak19BULKMAT1_FD_123175 | JGI IMG/M metagenome (GOLD analysis project Ga0163144, IMG submission 123175) | Freshwater microbial mat bacterial communities from Lake Vanda, McMurdo Dry Valleys, Antarctica - Oligotrophic Lake LV.19.BULKMAT1 | ecosystem: Environmental > Aquatic > Freshwater >... | reverse complement strand
TAAATAGTGTTTTTCATTTCCAAAAATCATAGCTAACCCCAAGGGTTAACAAGAAAAAAGATTTAACTTAGTCTGCATTGCCATATCTTGTGATTCGGCAAAGACTTTTGAAAAACACTATAGTTATCCCAATAAGTAATTTCCGAATACTTTTCTATTGAAAACCTTCGGTTTACTTAAACCATTTAGTTGGGATAACTATTTATCATCCCTCGGGGGATAGTAAGTCCAAAAAAATATTTTCTTTCGGAATGTTCTTTTTGGACTTACTATAATTCTACAGCAGACCATTAACCGATAAAAAAACAGCTGTGAACCTCTCTCAATCTAACAGGCAATAAGTCAAAAGCTTAATTGCCCTCCCTTCTCTTTGATTCGATAGATACAGAATGGTTGCAATATTTTTACAAAATTATTACAATTTTTTTAACTACTTGAATCTACTATATTAATGGGCCTGTTGCAAAACTATCTCCGTAACGAGAAAAGTGAGATTTGTGCCGAGACAAGAAAGTCGAGAGAGAAAACCGCAAGCATATCCTCTGGATATGTTGAGGCTTTTCTCTCGAAGAATGACGATGTTGCAGGCCAAAGATCACTTTTCGCAGTAGGAGAGAGTTTTGCAACAGGCCCTTAATATCAAAGTAATAAGAAATAAGTGAATTACTAAAAAGAATTCTTAGGATAAGTTACTTTTATATTTGATTTCCTTAAACGCGATGCTGTCTTTAGCTCCTTTTGAAAAACCAATTAAAAATAAGGAATTTGAGAAGTAGATTATTTTGTTATTTTTTCTAATACGAATCTACTTGCCAACCTATTCCATTCTGTTTCAAAAGCATCAGTTAAAGAATGTAACTGCGTCAGTCGTTTTTTAAGATAGTTAAAATCTGGTGCTTCTACCTCAACCTGCTCCTTTGGATGTACATAATTAATTGGTGCATCAATAACCCTCTCAGCAGCATGAACTGCTCTTAATACTGGAATAAAAATGCTATCCCATCTATCCCCATATTCTCCACAATATTCAGTAAAATATCGTGCAGCATCTCGTGAAAAGATTCTCGGTCCGAACATGGTGTCAAGATCCACCCCTGTAAGTTTAGTCCAAAACATATTACCCAACGTTTCTGTATTTCTCTGAATAAAAGGATAAGACTCTAATGAAAGTCTGCGAGGAATAACCATGGCAGCAGATTCTTGAATCAACATTTGTGCTAATTTCGGAATCTCAGAAATAAATGAAATCTTCTCAAGTTCTGAGTAAACAACTACATCGGCCCCTTTTGCTAAGGCGGCACAAATCCCCTGCCTTCGAGCCGCACCCATCGTTTTGCCCATCTGAGGCAAAATCTTTACTCCATTAGAAACTAGTTTATTTTGCCATTCCTCAGTTGAGCCGCCATCGACTGAAATTACTGGAATACCTAAATCTAAGGCAATCTTTGAGGCTTTAACTGATAAATCGGCGCGCACGACTTCATCAGTCGATCTAAATAATGTAGAGGTAACTAGAATTATCTTATGCTTCCGCATTTACTTAGGCCACAAACTTATATCCAACCCCATGCACTGTAAGAATATGCTGAGGTTCATCATTATCGGGCTCAATTTTTTGGCGAAGCTTGGCTATATGGTTATCTACAGTTCTTGTTGTAGGATATGAGTTATACCCCCAAACCTCATCTAAAAGCTCATCCCGTGTGACCACGTTTCCAACTTTTGAAATCAAAAACTTAAGGAGGCGGTATTCGCGAGCGGAAAGATCGAGAGCTTCATTCTGTCTTTGGGCACGATAGGCTTTAAAATCAATAACAACATTACTAAATTCGTAAACATCAATGTCTTTAGTTTTTTGAACACGACGAAGAAGTGCTTTTACTCGGGCAACTAACTCTTTCATGCCAAATGGTTTTGCAAGATAATCATCAGCTCCAAGTTCTAGCCCCAAAACTTTATCAACTTCCTGACTCTTCGCAGTGAGTAAAATGATCGGTGAGCTGATGCCTTTATTTCTAAGTTCTCGACAGACTTCAAATCCGTCTTTTCGAGGCATCATAACATCAAGAATAATCAAATCTGGTTTATGCTTATCAACAATCGTTACTCCTTCTTCACCATCGGATGCGGCTACCACTTTATAACCCTCAAGTTCAAGATTCAGGGTCAAACCAGATCTAACACCAGGTTCGTCTTCGATGATTGCAATTATGTATTCAGAATTGAGTGTGCCCTGAGTATTTATGGAACTTGTGTCTGTCATATTAATCAATAAGCCAATACCTTAATAAAACTATACTTCTTGGTCTTAAAACAATTTCTCTATCCGTGATATCCCACAAATATTACAAAGAGGTTATTAATCAAAAAATTAATAATAAAACATTGTTTACTTATTGCTTGAACTTGCATTTCCCTAAATTTGGCAGTATGTTGCTGCCTCTTTGAGCGTCTAGGGTTCATTATACAAGAATTATCAAATTAAAGCATTTGCTTTTATAAGGTAATTTAAATAACCCAATAAGCTTTGAGGGTATTTGATTAACTATTAGATTTAATTATGAGTTTTTAGTCATGGCCGATAATTTATACGCAGTAATAGCCACCGGTGGCAAGCAATACAAAGTTACTTCTGGATCCCGAATCATCGTTGAGAAAATCAACGCTGAGAAAGGCAGTGAAGTGACTTTGAATACAGTGATGATGTCAGGAGCTGTTGATGGCACTGATGTAAAAGTTGGTGCACCGTATATTACAGGTGCCAAAGTTACTGCTAAAGTACTTGCACACGATCTATCCAAAAAGACAATCACATTTAAAAAGATTCGTCGTACAGGATATCAAAAGAAACAAGGACACAGACAACAAGTTACGCACCTTGAGATTCAATCAGTGAGTGTCTAAAAAGTAACTAAAGCTAATTTAATTTCTAGGATCTAATAACATGGCACATAAGAAGGCAGCGGGAAGTACCAAGAACGGTCGAGACAGTGCTGGCAAGCGACTCGGAATCAAAGTTTATGGTGGTGAAGTAGTTAAAGCTGGCAACATACTTGTTCGTCAAAGAGGAACTACTTTTCATCCTGGTCGTAATGTTGGCGTGGGAAGAGATTATACTCTTTTTGCTTTAAAAGATGGTGTTGTTAAATTCCAAAAGAGCTTAAGAAAATTAGTACATATAGTTGCTGAAACTGCAGCAGCTTAATGTTTGCAACAAACTGAAACCCCATTCGGGGAATTGAGTCTGTAACTTTAAAAGCCCCGAAAAGGGGCTTTTTCATTCGATCTATGAAATTTGTTGATGAAGCCACAATTGATGTTAAAGCCGGCAAAGGCGGAGCTGGATCGGTACATTTTCGTCGCGAGAAATATGTGCCTGAAGGCGGTCCAGATGGCGGAGACGGAGGGGCTGGAGGCTCTGTAATACTTATTGCGGATAGCAACATTCATACACTTCTCGACTTTCATTTTCAGCCTAAATGGAATGGTGAAAATGGTGGCAGAGGCGGCGGTTCAGGGAAATCTGGAGGGGCTGGAGAAGATCTAATTATTAAATTACCTCTTGGTACTCAAATTTTCAAACAACCTGACAATCAACTAGTAATAGATCTCACTACGGTAGGCCAAGAATTCATTCTTGCTAAAGGTGGCAGAGGTGGCAAAGGTAATGAGTTTTTTAAATCATCTACAAATCGAGCGCCTAGACACGCCCAACCAGGCGAAGCTGGTGAAGAAGGAACTTATCTTCTCTCTCTTAAACTTGTGGCCGAAGTTGGCTTAGTGGGATTTCCAAATGCTGGGAAATCTACCCTAATTTCTCGAATTTCTGCAGCACGTCCGAAAATAGCAGATTATCCATTTACAACACTCACACCAAATCTTGGGGTGGCAAAAAGTCGAAGCGGTAGATCTTTTGTTGTCGCAGATATTCCGGGACTTATCCCAGGTGCGCATCAGGGAAAAGGCCTGGGCATTCAATTTTTAAAACATATTGAACGCACTAAGGTTTTAGCTCACCTGATCGATCCAAATCAAACAGATCCAGATGGTGAGTTAATCTCCCCAGAAAAAAGTTTCGATCTGATCAATACCGAACTTAAGAATTTCTCTGAGACTCTTTCAGCAAAAAAACAGATAGTCGTAATTTCTAAAATTGATACTATCAATGAAAAGGACATTGCAAAGTTCACAAAGAAATTCAAATCTAAAGGCTTTGAATGTTTTGCAATATCCAGCGTGTCTGGAGCAGGTCTTGATGAACTACTCGATGCTTTTAGCTTGAGCCTAGGATAATAACCTGAGTTTCTCTTAAGAAACGGAGCGAGAAAGCTAAGATGATGAAAGATTTGAAAGAAAAAATATCGACTAATATTTCTTAAAATGAAAATCGGAATTCTGGGAGGAACATTTAATCCAGTTCATAACGGTCACCTAAGTATCGCTAATGATGTTCGTGCGCTTTTAGCCCTAGATCAAATAATATTTATTCCAGCAAAAACTCCAGCGCTCAAATTAGGCAAAGAAATTTTACCTGCCGATTTACGATACAAACTTGTGGAAAAGGCAATTCAATCTGAACCATCATTTGCCATCTCTGATATTGAATTTAATAGAGCTGGCCCATCCTATTCAGTTCAAACTCTAAAAAGTTTACACAAAGCACTCAACTGTAAGTCTTCAGAACTTTTCTTTATACTTGGAGTTGATGCATTTTTAGAAATAAAGAAATGGTGGCACTACCAAGAGCTTTTTAGCCTTGCTAACTTTGTAGTGGTCACAAGAGCAGGTATTGAGCTTAATTTACGTCGAATTAATTCGATTGCTGAAGAGGTTGGATTTTGTTATAATGGTGACATAGAGTTAACTATCAAGGGGTTTCAAAACGGTAACGAGACTCGAAAACAACCTTTCATATCAATCACAGCACCTAGTGCTAACCCTACCATTCGACAGCAGATTTCAGATAAGACAGATAAAATTTCAGAAAATCCTGAATTCGGTCGATCCTATACAGCATCTGAAGAAAACAACTTCAAAAGGGAAGGAAATAAACCAAGAATGATATTAGATTACAAGAACTCTTCAAATCTTACTCTTACTCTAGTATCCGCAACTCCTATTTTCGTTTCAAGTACAGATATTCGTGAGAGGCTCTCTCGTGGCTTGTCCATTAGCGAGCTTGTTCCAAATGGTGTGTGCAACTTAATTAAGGAGGTAATCCAAACTAAATGACTATAAACAACATAGCTAGAAACGAGACTGTGAAATCCAACCTGAAATCCACCCTCGAAGTTGTTGTTGAAGCGGTGAATGCCTGTAGTGATGCCAAAGCCAAAGATCCTTTGGCTCTTAATGTGAAATATGTAACTGATATTGCAGAGTACTTCATTGTGATGAGCGGAAGATCCGATCGTCATGCTCAAGGTATTGCCAATAAAGTTATTGACCAGATGGCTAAGCTTGGATTCGAGCCTGATTCAATTGAAGGCTTTGAAACCGGCCATTGGATCCTTTTAGACTTTGATGAAATTGTTGTTCATGTTTTTTATGAACCAATACGAGCTAAATACGATTTAGAAGGGTTATGGTCACAGGCTAAAATACTTGACCTTAGAATAGAGCCAGAGAGCAAATCTAGGGCAGCTTAATTTTGCTTTGAATTAAGTCATCACTGAATGGTTTGCACTTTTCTTTGCATAGTTTTATAAAATCCATAACATTGAAACTTTGTTTCAATTAACTTCTATAGTCGATTGAATGTTATGGTCCCAAGAATCAATAAGCTTTTAGTTGCAATACTACTCGTTTCTCTTGTTTGCTATCTTTTCTATTTAAATCCCTCAACAATTACATTAAAATTAACTCCTTCTTGGTCTTTCTCGGCCCCTGGAGCGGTAGTGATGATTACAACATTCCTTGCTGGTGTAATTTTTTGTTCGTTTTTTGCTATTCTATTTGGTCTTAAAGCCTACTGGAAAGAGAATCGTCTTGAAGATCGGGAAAAAAGAAGAAATAAGGCTGAAAAAATCCTTACTGAAGCTAGAGCTGCATTGGCATCAGATGATTGGGATAAGGCCCGAGAGCTTTGGGCTGCGGTAGTAAATCGAGATCCTTCAAGTATTGTTGGTAGGATTGAACTATCACGATCTCTAAGTGGAGCTGGTGAAATTAAAGAAGCAATTAAAGTTCTTGATGCTGCCAGAACCGCCGATCCTACTAATCCAGAAGTTTTATTTCGAGCAGCTGAGTTAAACTTAGCACTTAAAAATAGCACTGCTGCAATCGACAATTTAGCCTTGATGCTTTATCACAATCCAAACATCAAAGCTGCTAAAATGGCGAGAGATCTCTCAGAAGGATTATCAAGAATTGATGATGCACTTCAGTATCAATCAATGCTAGAAAAACTTAGCGATCCAGATTCGGCTTTAGAAGAACATAGATTAAGATTGGAATTAAAAAAGATTCAAAGCGATCATAAAGAAGACCAAGAAAAACTAAAAGAATCTTTACAGAAATTTACAAGAAAAAATCCTACCTTCGTTCCAGCACTATACCAATTAGCTTTAATGGAAAGTGAACTTGGACACACCGAAGATGCTGCCAGACTTCTGGTACAAGCCTCTAAACACAGTGGAGATTCTCAGTATTGGCAAGAAGCTGCAAAAATCTGGATTAAAAATGGTAGTCCCGAGCGCGCAATTGCTTGTGCAAAAAACGGTACAAATGATGCCAAGGGAATCAATAAAATAAAATCTCAGATCGAGCTTATAAAGCTGTATTTAAAACTGAACATGGTAGAAGAGGCAAAAACTGAGATTGATTCCTTTGATACTCTCTTACGTAAAGAGGCAGTTTCTCCTGATCGTGCCACAACTCGAACTATTTTGATCTTAAAAGGGCGATGTTTTAATGCCCTCGGTCAAATTCAGGAATCATCAAAAATCTGGGAACAACTAAGCGATGCTAACTTTAAACTTGAAAGAAAAGTAATTAAATTGGAATCCGCAAAAAGAGACATGATTCCAGCCAGACTCAGCACCCCATGAAGACAATTAGTCATCGTCCTACTGTTCTGTGCATCCTCGATGGACTTGGGCTTAATCCAAATTCAAATGCAAACGCCGTAGCTCTGGCAAATAAGCCAACAATTGACAAACTGATGCAGACTTCTCCATTTACTACTTTGATTACCCACGGCACACGCGTGGGGCTTCCCGAAGGACACATGGGAAATTCCGAAGTTGGACATCTAAATATCGGAGCAGGAAGAGTTGTTGAGCAATGGCTTTACCGCATAACACGAGAATTTGATTCTGGATTTTTAGATCGAAGTAAGGTTCTGAATAAATTTCTAAGTGCTCTGAAAAAAGATTCAAAAATTCATCTGATTGGACTTTTTAGTACTGGTGGCGTGCATAGTCATGCAGATCTTTTATTTCAAATTATTAATCGCTTAGAAGCCTTAAATTTTAAGAATCTTGCCATTCATGTAATTTTAGATGGTCGGGATACCTCTCCAACTGTAGGAGCAAGTGATCTGAAAAACTTATTAGAATTTTTAAAAGATCATCCGCTGTGCAAAATTGCAAGTCTTTGTGGACGATTTTATGCGATGGATCGCGATAAGCGTTGGGAGAGAACTAAGCTGGCATGGGATGCTATCGTAGAATCCACATCAAATAAAATTACTGATCCGCTTGTATATCTTGAGGAATGCTACAGTAAGGGCATCAGCGATGAATTTATCGATCCGGTAGTAGTAGATGGATCTGTAATAAATAAAGATGACGGCTTACTTTTTTGGAACTTCAGAACCGATCGCATGAAACAGATCGTTGCTGCCATGACTCAGGAAAATTTTACAGAATTCGATCGAAAAGGACATATTCACTCTAAAGAGAGATCTTTGTGTCTTACCGAATACGATCCAAATTTTCAAATACCATTCTTATTTGAAGCTATTGAAATTCCAAATCATCTGGGTGAAGTAATTTCTAATTTAGGACTTAAACAACTTCGAACTGCTGAAACCGAAAAATATCCCCATGTGACATATTTTCTTAACGGACTTTTTGAAGGACACTTAGTTGGTGAAGATCGAAAAGTTATTCCTTCACCACGCGATATTAAAACTTACGATCTTAAACCTGAGATGAGTGCCTTTGGTGTCCGAGATGTTGTACTTGAAGCAATCAAATCTGGAAAACATGATCTTATCATTGTTAATTTTGCTAACTGCGACATGGTCGGACATACCGGAATATTAAAAGCCGCAATTAAAGCCGTAGAAACAGTAGATCAATGTCTTGGCGAAATACTTAGCGAACTTTCAAAGGTTTCCGGTCAAGCTCTTATTATTGCCGATCATGGCAATGCCGAGCAGATGGTAAATTACGAAACTGGGGAGCCTCATACCTCTCATACAACCTATCCAGTTCCAGCAATTCTTTTCGGTGCTAATAAAAAGATCACAAAACTTCGCGACGGTGGCGCGCTTTGCGATGTCGCACCTACAATCTTAAAAATGATGGAATTATCACAACCTAAAGAGATGACTGGTAAAAGTCTATTTTAAGATCCAATAATGTTCTTTAACTTGAACTTACAGGCTATTATATTTTTCGTAATTTCATAACCTGAATTTCGCTTAAGAAGCTTAGCGAGAAAGCTAAGATGCTGAAAGATTTGAAAGAATAAATAAAAATTGCTGCGAAAATGTGACTTTGTCACATTGAGAAGCAACTTTTACCAGAGCTTTGCTCTGGCTTGTTTTTTATTTTGAAGATTACAGTATATTAGCTTTCGCAGTAGCTTTCTTAAGCGAAACTCAGGTTCATAGTTGTCCTTAAAACAATCACTGCTCTTTCACCCATATAGACATCCTGTGTCTAAATATTTTTGGCTTTTGCTAAATCGAGTTAGATGTATTTGTGTTTCGCCTTGGATTGACGGTGAATTAAGTCGAACCGTGATCCGTCATCAGGCTGCGTCCGGCGGAAGGAGCTGAACTGGTTGCCAACTGGAGTGGCGAACCTCTGCGTCAGCGAGGTTTCCGGGTCACTGGAATCACGATCGAATACTGGCGGCAAGGCTGGCGAGTCGTGGGGGAAAACAGGCTCCGCTACGAAGTCAACAGACCTTCTGTTTCTCGACGATTGCACGGAGATTCCAAGAGAGGATCGCGCCGCGGCGGATTCTAAGAGCAAGAAGACAGAGAGAGTAAATATCCAAGGGTTGAAACGATGACTGATATCGTTTCTGATTCGGTTTCAATCCTAGGGTATTTGCCCTCTCTTTTTCTTTAAAAATAATCCTCAACTTTTTAAAAAATTATCTGATTATATTTGTAGTGGTTTATTAATGCCCTAAATATATGAAAGGATATCTGCACTTTATTAACCAGACACTAAATCTTTTTACCCCAAATGGATGTTTATTATGTAAACGAACACTGGCAAAAGATCCGATTTGTTTTAAATGTTTACCTAAAATCCCTATTGTCATTAATTCATCTCGCTGCTTTCAATGTTTTTCTCAAAACTTAAAACTCGATGCTTCATTAACATGTGCTCTGTGTCAGCATATGCCCCTGTTATTTTCTTCGATAAGATACATTTGGGAATATGAAGGCAAAACAAAATCTCTTATTTCATACATGAAGTACGCTCCAAGTATTCGCCTTTGTAAATTTGTTGGAAAAATCTTGGTTGACTTTATTGGAATAGCTTATCCTGCATTAGATTGGGATATAATAATACCAATTCCTGCTTCGCAAAGTGGCTTAAAGATGCGCGGCTTTGCACATTGCACGATCATTGCAAAAGAAGTGGCCAAAAGCTTAAAGATTCAAATTGAGAATAATACTCTTAGACATCTCGGCTATAATGATTTTCAAGCTAGTCTTGATGCCAGTCAAAGAATTATAAACATTAAAGGAGCCTTTAAGTGCAAGACTGACTCCCTAAAAAATAAACGAGTTTTACTTATTGATGACGTAATGACCACAGGAGCTACTACCACGGAAGCTGCATTAACTCTTTTAAATGCAGGTGCTGCCTCAGTCGATCTATTAGCACTGGCTCGATCTCATACTTGGAATGAGAGACGAATTCACCAATTGCCAAAATATCTCAGATTTTAACAACTGCTTTAGGAAACGAAGCAGGCTTCTTGACTCAGAGAGCTCGATCCAACTATCCTCCGAGCATGAACAAAACTGCAGAAGAATTCCTCAAGTTCAAAGATATTATCGCTAAACTTAGGGATCCAAACGGAGGCTGTCCTTGGGATCTAAAACAAACTCATGAAAGTTTAAAACCCTACTTACTTGAGGAAGTCTACGAAGTACTCGAAGCGATTGATACAAAACCCGATAAGATTTGTGAAGAACTTGGAGATGTATTACTGCAAGTATTTCTTCATTCTCAGATCGCTTCCGAGTCCAAAAATTTTGATATAACTGATGTAATAAAAGCAATTAGTGACAAAATAGTAGAACGACATCCACACGTATTTGGATCAGTAATTGTGAAAACTGCAGAAGAAGTAAAAGAAAATTGGGAAAAGATTAAAAATAAAGACCTGAATAAATCAGAAAGTATTTTGGATAGCGTACCAGCACCATTACCAGCATTAGCAAAAGCTCAACGGATGGGAGAAAAAGCAGCTGTTGTCGGATTTGATTGGAAGGAAGCCAAAGATGTTATTTCAAAAATCCAAGAAGAGATTGAGGAATTTCATGCCGAAAAGAAAGGCTCAAAAGAAGCAACTGAAGAATTTGGAGATCTTTTGTTTGCACTTACTCAATTTGCTAGAAAATCAGGGATAAACGCTGAAGATGCTCTTAATCAAAGTTGCTATAAGTTTAAAGAACGGTTTAAAAAAATAGAGAAGATGGCAGGTCCAAAGATTAAAGATATGAGCTTAGACAAGTTAGAAGAACTGTGGCAATCAGTAAAAATTTCTCCTGGAAATTGAGTAAAGTTGCAATAAAATGGGGGGAATGCTAATTTTCTATACCGACTATATCGGGATGTAATTAATTGGAGATATTTAAAAGATCATGGCAAACCATAAATCAGCAATTAAAAGAAACAGACAAAATATTAAAAAACGAGAAGCTAACAAACTTTACAAGAGCACCGTAAGAAGTTCTCTGAAAAAAGCTCGTGCTGCCATCGTCAGCGGAGAGAAAACTGCCAAAGATCTAACCCTTGCTTCTGAGAAGATGCTTGCAAAAGCTACTTCTAGAGGGTTATTGAAGAAGAAAACAGCTTCTAGATTGATTAGCCGTCTTTCTAAAAAGCTAAGAAAAGCAACTAAGTAGCACTTCTTACAACGAGCCTTGGAAATTTTTCAGGGCTCGCATCGAACAATTCCCAATTCGCATCATATTCCTATTAAAGACCTCTCGATAAGTTGTCGATATTATATACGTATAGTGTTTTTCAAAAGTCTTTGCCGAATCACAAGATATGGCAATGGAGACTAAGTTAAATCTTGTTTCTTGTTAACCCGAAGGGTTAACAATGATTTTTGATAATAAAGAACACTATTTATTATCCCTCCGGGGGATAGTAACTTTCAAAAGCCTTTGCTTTTTGGCAAAGACTTTTGAAAGTTACTATATTTAGAATTAATGTCGCAGAACTACTCTTAGTTCTGCACAAAGTTTTAATGGGTTGTAAGGTTGTAATTTATGAAAAAACCTCCAGGTTCAGAACAAGATCCTTCTTTCGTCTCTCCAATTAACACCAGTCTCATAGGTAGCGATGCTAGACCTCTTGGCATGGTTTTATCTGGTGGCGGTTCTCGTGCAGCATATCAAGTTGGTGCCTTAAAGGCCCTACAAAACTTCATTGATTTTAAGCATTATCCGATTTCATACCTTGTTGGCAGTAGTATAGGTGCAATCAATAGCTTACTGATGGCAGCTACACTTAAAAATGGCTACGATTATGCAATTAATGAATTAGATTCCTTGTGGCTTGAACGAACTTTCAAAAACTCATTTAAAGGTTCACCCACTGCTACTTTCTTTCGTTCAGTAAAAATGGCAATTTTAAAATATGCTAGAGATCCTGGTCCTGGTGCTACCAATGACGCAATCTTTAATCCTGAACCACTAATGAATCGTATTAACTATACTCTTAATCAGCATGGTGGCACTGGAAACCTAACTAGAGATCCAAATCTCAAAGCAGTTGGTGTAATGACCACCATAGAAGGTAAAGAAAGAAAGCCTCTTATGTTTATAAGTGCTCAAAATAGAGTAAGTCCAGAAATGCTCCAAGGGGCCTCCTTTGAAGTTTGTCACGTTGAGGAATTAACAGCTAATCACGGTTTTGCTTCGGCAGCCCTACCTTCCGTACTACCTCCAGTCTCTTTAGATGTTGACGGAGGACAGGTTCGCTTTGTTGATGGCGGAATCAGTCAAAACGTACCAGTAGATCCAATTGTAAGAATGGGAGCTGAACGTGTGATCGTTGTCGATATCTCGGGTCGTAGTTGGTGGCTCGATAAATATGGGGAATCTCACGATACCCGTCCTGATTGGGAAGTCCCAGCAGCATTAAAAACTTTCTGTATCAGACCTCCTGAAACATTTGTATTAAAAAACATCAAGCCCTTTGGTCCAATTCTTAAAGATGCAGTTGGAAATAGTACTAGGGATTTTATCCAAGCACTCGGTGCCACCTGGCCAGTTTATACTTTAATTAAAAAGAAACTTGGCGTTGATTTAGCTTACGAGGTTATGAGCTACGTGGCTCTTCATCCAGAATATGCCAAAGCTTTAATTGAGCTTGGATATAATGAGACAATGGAAGCTCTTAAAGGTAAAACTAGAATTGATTTTAAACCAATGCCTATTGTTGATGAACATGCTGCGGTTTAGGATCAGCTTCCTCGAATCTTCTGTGGCCTTTTAGCTGGAATCTCAAAGAAGGACGTCAACAAATCAAGCATCTGCTTGCGCTCCTCTCCTAGCTCTAACTTTGCTCCCCAAGCTGTGGCCATTGAATTAATCAGGATTTTTGACTGGTTTATAATGTACCCTGATGCTAACGGAGTTGTGATTATCAAAGCTGGACATCTGATTCTTTGCAAAAAGGAACGAGAATCAAAGGCTGCACTGACTGCTCTAAAAGGTAAACCTAAGGGCAAAACTTTTTCGATCTTTTCCAGCAATTTTTCAAACTTCGAACGATAGGGCCTGGTAGGACTATCTAATAATATTAATCTTCTTACTCGCCGTTGATAAGCGATAGTAAAATTCTGAACTACGGCTCCTGCTTCTGCAACACCGAGTAAAGTAGCTTGCTTAATTGAATTAAGATCAAGGAATTTTAATAATCCTTCAGTCAAATCATCGCATCCGATATCACTAATTTTAGAACAAGAAACAAGCAAAACTTTGCAATCTTCAAGACTCAGTTCATGAAAATAAGATAATACTTGGTTCTGGTTTTGAGACTCAAAAACTACGACAAGTGGCTGGCCACTTCCAAAATCTTTAATAATTAAAAACTGATCGGCTATCGTCACAGAAAGTCAATACATGATAAAAAAATTTGTCGTTTGGGTAATATGCACTAAAATGTCCTACTAATGAAATCCTTACATTAAAATAACCATTAGGAATGTTCGTGTTTCTTGATCTTTTTCCGTATAACGACCGAATGACCTTTCGAGATATAACTAGCGCGTATTGGTTCTGCCTCAATGAAATGCGGTCTAATTAGGTATATAGCTAAGACGGCACGAGCCGTTTTACCAGGAAATATATACTTAGCCACAAAAATGGAGTCAAAACCGTTTAAGTTTTGACTATGCTGTTATTCGGCAAAACTCACTAATGCTATGTAAATTTGATCAATCTTTGAAATACAGATAAACTTTAAAAATTAAATACAGAGTTGCACTTACCAGTCTGTATAGATTGTAAATTAGTTTCTTTTTTAAGTAATTATGATCGGTAAGCCCGGACCGTTTCAAATTGTCGAAGGTGACAATTCAGGTTGCCTTGATGCTCCAATGACTCCTCCAAGGAGAAGGTATTTGTGTCAAAACTATACTAAATGTCTTGATGTCGCCGGTGCTCTAAATTGGGATAATTTTACATGTAGAGGATGTAGCGGAGAAACTGATCAAACACTTCTTTGGAGAGCCAAAAATTCTCTTCGCAAAGAACATGAAATGCAGAAGGTTTTCCACCTACCTGAAATTGAAGCATTAACAACAGACACAGATAAAATCGAGCCGCTCAAGGTTGCTGGCCATTCTGGGAAGCGTTGAGCTCTGAGCTTGCCTGAGACAATCCCTTCTTATCCGCCATTAACAACCAAACTATTCCGCCCCAGATTGCAAGTACATATGTCTTAGCTCTTAAAACAATTCCTATACTTAATGCCTGTGTGGGAGTAGCCCCAATTCCAGTTAGAAAATAATAATAAGCTCCTTCTTGTAGGCCCAAACTATTTGGGGTCAGGGGTAACGCACTAACCAGAAAAATTAATGGCAATACAACAAAAAGTTCAACTATTGAAGGATCGTTCCAACCAATGACCGCCGCTGCGATAAGTACATTAATGACAGTAAAGAAATGGTAGGTAAAAGAAACGATCAAGGCTTTTAAAAGCAAAGTCTTATTTCCTTTAGCAAGTTTTAAAGCATCTTGGATTTTTTTTAAGTGTTTAATCACTGGCAAAAGAGGTTTAATTTTTGAAAGCATTGTCAGACTGTATTCTGAAAGAGCAATAATGGTTGCAACAACCAATCCAAGTGCCGCTACAATCACCGCAATTCTGATTGGCCAGGTCACTAAATCAACAATCCAAACAAAGACAACTCCTAAGGAAAGCATCGCCACGAGTCCAGTATACCGCTCTAAAATCGTAGCGGCAAAAGCTTGATGTTGACCAACTTTCTTACCAATGAAATAGCTTCGAGCTGCATCGCCACCGATATAAGATGGAGCAATTAAATTTACGAAATATCCAAGCATGTAAAGATTAAACAATTTAAGAACAGAAACAGGCCCAGAAAAAGCTTCTAAGAAATAACTCCACTTCAGAGCACTCAGATACAAAAGAAGTACAGAAAGCATCATAAGATAAAATATGTTTTCTGGTGTTAGCTTAAAAAGAGAACTTTTAAGCTCTTCAAGATCGACCATATAGAATAAAAGCGAGAATGCCAGGATCGCAATAAATATTTTAAAAAAACGAGATCTAAACACTTTTGATATCCAAATAATTTTACTGGTTATTTAAGGAACCTTTCATAAGCCTTAAGAGTACTTTCACCTGTTTTTTCCCAAGTAAAATACGCCGCGCGTTTACGTCCAGAAGCGATAAGTTTCTGCGATAGCTGATTATTAGAAATAATTTCTAACATCTCCCTGCCAGCTCTCTCATTATCCCTTGGATCAATTAAGATTGCGGCATCTCCTAATACTTCAGGCATACACGATGTATTTGAGCTTACTACGGGAATTCCAGCAGCCATGGCCTCAAGGGGGGTAAAGCCAAATCCTTCATAGAGACTTGGAAAATAAAATACAGAAGTTGCGGCAAACAACATAAGTAGATCTTGATCAGGAACAAAACCAGGCAAGAAAACATCCTCTTCTAATTCAAGCTTCTTAATTAATTTTAATAAATCAGGAAATTGCTTATCCTCAGAAATATTTCCAGCAATAATCAAAGCTGGGGCTTCCTTAGAAAGAGTCTTTAAAATCTTAAAACTTTCAAGCAGGCCAGAGATGTTCTTTCTTGGATCTATGCCACCAACATATAATACAATTTTTCGATCGGAAGGTAATTGATACTTAAGCAAATTTCCGATGATTTCCTCAGAAAGAAATTTTGAAATGAAAAACTTCTTATCAATTCCCAAATGAGTAACTATAATTTTTTCTCTAGAAATACCCAAAAGCCTTTCGACATCATTAGCTGTATTTTCACTAATTGCTAAAATTAATGAGGCATTTTTTATGGCTTTTATTTCTAAGTATCTAGCCAACTGAAAACGCCAATTTGGATTAATTGCTTTATAAAGATCCTCTAGAACCAAAGGAACTAAATCAAGAACAGTCACAATATAATTACTTAATCCCCAAGCTGGAGGGTCCATGTGTGCCGGAAAATGCAGGAGATCGAAATCGCAAACTTTTCTATTTGAGAGGCGTGCTGGATAAAGGATCTGCTGTCTTAATGTAGTTTTTCCAAATGGAGATAGATCGATAAGTGGTCTAAAAAAACTATCTTCTAAGACATCTTCATGATCAAAGTTACCAACAGAGATCTTATCAGATTGTGACTCAGCAAAATATTTGGCTAGCTCTCTAACATAACGTCCAATTCCCCTTGTTGCATGTGCTTTGAAATTTGGATTTAAAGCACTAACATCTAGGCCAATTTTCAATGGACTACCTTCAAACTTAGGCAAAGATTCTTTAATTTTACGAGTTGCATTTCCCATTTCTTTGAAAGTTCTATAAAGCAACTGCTACTTTTGAGGAGACTTGTGGAGAATTATGCTTAGCTAAAGAAAATGTTTCAATAACATGTTCTTTAAACTTGTTGAATAAAAGTTCTGATACTCTTTTTTTGCCAGCCTCTCTCAATTTCTGACTCAGCTCGGGATTTGTACCGATCATATTGAGTAACTCTGCAATCTCAGGATACTTCTTTTCATACAGCAGAATGCCACCCGAACCAATAGTTTCCGGCAAGGCACTAGATGCATAAGCTACTACGGGCAATCCAAAGTGCATAGCTTCAATAGCAGGCAAACAAAATCCTTCATGTTCACTCATACACATGTAAACACTAGAGTTTTCATAAAGGGCTCTAATTTCACTATCATCCAAACAACCGACAAAATTAACTGCTTGTGACAAATGTAACTCTTGAACAAGTCTTTTGATTTCAAACGAATAAAGCTCTGTATCTATATCAATTCCAGCAAGCCACAGACGACTGTTTTTATTAATATGGTGATGTAAAAAATAAAAAGTTTTAACCAAATCTTCAATTTTCTTATTAGGAGCAAATCTTCCAATATGTAGAACATGAACCCCTGGCTCGCTTTTCACAAGGTTTGCAATTCCATCATTTGTAGGAATATCCCAACGAGCTGGATCAATCATAAGTTCTAGAACTGTTGCCGAAAATCCAAGAGAAGTTAATTCTCCAGCATTAAATTTAGAATCGGCAATTAATAGATTTGAATCTTTACAAAGTTTTGGAAGCTCAAGTTGCCCTCTTTCAATATCTGCAACGATTCTAGGATTAACTCCGTAAAACCAATGCGGAGGAGTTAGGTTGTGATAAATTAAAGCTCGTTCCGAATTTCTCAAACTTAAATACAGATCATTAAGTGGTGAGCCTAGTGAATAATGAAGAAGGATTGTGCCCTTAAAATCTTGGCCATTTTTTGCAATAAAATTTCGATAGTCATGGGCTAGGCTTTTATAACGTGGATGGGCATTAATACAAAAAATCTCACTCTCAATCCCCAATTCGTTAAAGCATCTCTTTAGAGCCAAGACTTCACTTGAAATGGCATCACCATAACTTAGAGTATGAACCAACTGATGAATCGGTTTATGAAAATTCATCTACAATAGCTCCGCAAAATTCTCATGATTTCTATTAAAAACCGTATAGCCAAGAATCAAAGAAAGCATCATAAAACAAAGCATAAAAATTATAGAATAAAGAGAAGGTATTGTCCCATCTAAAATCAAGGAATGATATGCCATCATAATCTGAGCAAATGGGTTTAAATCAAGAGAAAACTTAAACTGGGCAGGCACAGTTTGGGGCGTATAGAGAATCGGACAAAGAAAAAAAATAAAAGTTAGAATGTTGGCTAAGATATGTTGAATATCTCTATAAAAAACATTAAGCGAACTTAAAAAAAGTCCAATCCCTTGCAAAGTACAAAATTGCACAAGTAGCAATAAGGGTAGAAACAATATAGTTGCATGAAACTCAACTTTTAAAATTACCATAAAAATGAAAAGTAGTGGCAAGGAAAGCAAATAATTAATAAAATTTGTGATAACTGCCACCATTGGTAAAATATGGGCCGGAAACATTGATTTCGTAATTAAATGTCCACTAGAGACAATAGAAGAAGTAGCTTCAGATAATGAGCTGGTCAGCCAAAGCCAGGGCAAAAGCCCACAAAAAAGAAAAACAGTATAATTCTGAATTCCTTCAATACGAGCGTAGTAACGAAAAACCAATGAATATACTAACATTAAACATAAAGGATTTAGAAATGACCAAAGAAAGCCTAATGCCGATCCGCGATATCGAATAGTTAAGTGTCTTATTACTAAAGCCCATATAAGGGATCTGAATTGAATAATCTGCTTTAAAATATAGCTCATACAGCCTTTCTTTTTGCTTCGACTATTCTAAAATTCCAGGAATGTTTAGGAGAAATAATGCCAACTTGCTTAAATTCTGAACGCATTAAAAATTTAACAACTCCTTGATGATAATCATAAGGATAACCATCTTGCCGATGAACAGCGACATCTAAAGTATAACTTGCCTCAAGAAGATCTAATCTTTCAACACAAAAAGTCACAGTTCCAGATTGACCAAGATCCGGAATTAAGATTCTCTCAAGATCGGTATTTGTTCCATGAATCACTAAGCCATCAACACGATTAATTCCAACTCCAAAGACTACATCCGAAGTAGCTTCATTAAAAACATAATCTATCTCTACAGAGATAGATTCCCCTGTATGAAATAAGGCATGTTCAACATTATTTTTAAGCATTCTGACAGCTAGAATCTCGACTTCTCTACTTCCCCAACGTCCCTTCTCTTGCTTATCCGACACAGTAACCTTTTCCGCCTCTTTATGCGTCTCTTCGATCACTTCCAGCTCTTCTTTCTTCTCAATCCATTGTCGGTATTTATCTATGACGCGTCGAGGATTCCCACGGTCCATCTCCTTACCTTCATTTAGCCAGATGACCTCATCACACCAACGCTCGACAGCTCCTAAATCATGACTAACCAATAAAAGCGTGCGACCTTCTTTGCGTAGTTCTGCAATCTTATCTTTACACTTCGCAACAAATGCAGCATCTCCCACTGCTAGGACTTCATCCACAATTAAAATATCTGGATCAGTATGCACAGCCAAACTAAAACCCAACCTCATGTACATACCGGAAGAATAGGTTCTAACTGGGTCATCAATAACATTCGACAATTCAGCAAACTCAATTATCTTATCAAAACGAACATCTATCTCTTGGCGAGTTAGTCCCATCATAATTCCAGCCAAATAAAGATTCTCTCGGCCAGTAAACTCTGGATGAAATCCTGCACCTAACTCAATCAGTGCGGCGATTCTACCATTAACAGAAATTTTGCCTAAATCAGGTCGGTAAATTCCGGTAATTAACTTCAAAAGAGTTGATTTACCTGATCCATTTTTGCCAATAATTCCTAAACTTGCACCTTTGGGAATTCGAGCCGTAAAATCTTCAATGGCATTTGTAAATATTACTTCTTTCTTTTTGTTACCTAAAAAGAAACCAAGTAAGGCACTCTTGATAGTTGAGTATCCTGCTTTTTTTAAAGTGCTTCTTTTGAATTTTTTTGAGAGTCCGACTATATCTATTGAATAATCAACGCCAGCACTGATAACTTCTTTTGCTACTTCTTGCATTCTAAACTTTTATGCTCAACCAAAATAACTAATTACCAGAGCCTAAACTAACTCTGTTTAATTATGTAAACAGCTCCGAGGTTTCTCCAGCGATCAGAATCTTCCATGCCATATCCAACAAACCACTCAGGTCCTTTATAAGAAAAGCCAATCCAATCGGGATCAAATGTCTTTTCTCCTAAGTCACGTTTGATTAACACCGCCGATCTAACTTCCAAAGCTCCAGCATCCATAAGTTTTGTTTTAAGGGCGGCCAAAGTCCGGCCAGAATCACAGATGTCATCTACTAATAAGACTCTGCGTCCATTTGCAGAAATCCCTCCAACATCAACTTTTACTTTATCTAACATCTTTGCGTTTTCAGCCTCAACGTAACTCCAGGCTTTAATAGGAGCAATTTCAACAGAGCCTTGCACTGCTCTTACAAGATCTGCGAAAAAGAATATTCCGCCACGTAAAATAGGCACAGCGATTACATCTGTATGTGAGTCTTCCCAAACCTTTTGAGTCCATTTGGAGATCTCAACACCGAGCTTATTTACAGCTCCATCTATATCATCAGAAGAGTAGCAAATCTGAAAATTTTTGGGCGTTTTCATAGGGTTATAGTAGTCTCATGTATATAAAATCCGAGCAAGGTTTGCTAAGTATTTAGCATTTAAAGAAGAGATTGTTTTGAGTTATATTCAATTGTTAAGCATCTGTAATAATTTGATTTTTATTTAAACACTGCCCAAAAACTACATAATAATTGTAAAATTAAGATCTATGAAACTTATCTTACTTCGTTATCTAACTTTTCTTTTCTTTGTATTAGTCACTACTTCTTGTGATTCAATTCAGAAAGCAGGTGAGAATTCAGACATCGAGCTCGCTAAAAAACTTTCAGAACTTCTAGGTAAGAACAAACATATTTTTGAAGATTTTGACTTAAAACAGAACAATAAAGCCATAGAAAGTATAGCAAAGAATGAAGTAGATAAGGTTTTCAACGTCGAATACAATGTATTGGAAATTGATGACTTAGGAGATACTGCACATATTAATTCAGCTTTGAACAAAGCTGGACTAGATCGTTGGGAATGTTTTGGATTTGAACATGTTGGAAATAAATATAGATTCTTCTGTAAAAGGAAACCTCAATCAGTACTACGATTCCTTGCACGCAATTTTTAGTCGTACGTTTATTGGGTTTTCTCTTTGTCTACTTTTTTGTCTACTTTTTTTAGCTTCTGGTTGCGGGCCAATGCGTCAACCAGTTCCTGCAGGTGTAATCCCCGAATCAAAACCTCTTAGCCCTGAGGATGAACAATATGGGCATGAGGTTCTTTCAGAACTTACCGAACAATTTCCCCTCGATCAAATTGATTCAAATATAAATCGAGTAAGAGATATCGTTGATAAACTAACCAGTGCAATTGGAGCTTCAAATAATCCTTGGCATGTTTATGTACTAAAGGCGCCACAAGTCAAAAATGCTGCTGCAACTAAAGGTAATCATATTTTTGTCTGGTCAGGCATGCTTGATACATTAAAAGATGACAATCAACTTTCTGTTGTTATTGCTCATGAAATAGCTCATGTATTGGCAGAACATGCAAAACAAACATCTGGCGAAACAAGTAGTCAATTAATTACACAACTCGCAGGTGCTGCAGCCCAAAATGCAGCAATTTACCAAGGAAGTATTGGAGCAGTTGCTGACTTGGCTGGACTTCTAACTCAACAAACAATTACTGCACTAATTATTAATCCTGAAAGTCAAAGAAAAGAATTAGAAGCAGATATAATAGGAATGCACCTACTGGCAGAAGCCAAGATTGATCCCCGCACTGCCTTGGCATTTTGGGAAAGAAATCTTAACAGTCCCGATTTCGATAACGGATTGCCTCAATTTTTATCCTCGCATCCTTCTTCTAACGAGCGATTAGATAATATTAGAAACAATCTAAGTGGTGCACTAAAAAGATTTGAAAGAGCGGATCGTCCAACTCTTAAGAATACAAATAAAAATAGAAATGAATTCTCATCTTCTAATGCATTAAATGTATTAAAACGTAACTCAGAAACATGGATAGTAGTTGAAACACCTAGTTATGTTTACTCAACAGCATCTGAAAAAAGTAAAAGACTTGGATCTCTACATAAAGGATCAAAAGTGAACGTAGTGCGCAGAATTGGACGTTGGCTTCAGATAAATAATCCTGATAATGGATTTGTTCTTGGGCCAAATTTAAGTCCACAATAGTAGCGATAGTTCGTTATTTTTCCTTAGCCCCAGGTAAGTATTTACCTTTCTATCTTACTGAAATTATTCGCTAATATGAATCTTAAAGAATACCTGGTTTTATGCCGATTTAATATATATCGCTACTTATTTCTATAACTTGCGATGTAGATCGGTCATAAACCAAGGAGGATCCCCATTAAACTTGTGATGAAAATGGGAAAGTTATCATGGATGTAAAAGAGCTCAGCGCAAAAGAACAATTTAAAAAAAATCCTCAGGATGAAAAAAAAGCCAAAGCACCTCGTCCAATTTCCAACCTTACTGCTAATCATATCAATACAGAAGCGGTTCAAATTGAAATAAAATCAGGTTCTGCCAAAAAACACAACTCCACCCGAGATAAGATTAATTCTGTAATTGAACAGGTAAACTTAGCCGTTAAAACTACAGAAGACATTGCTTCTGTCTTTGAAAGTATAACCGGTATTGTTGAACAAGCCGTGAGCAAGGTGGGATCGAGCGATCGCTTAAAAGTGCTCGAAGTTGAAGCAAGAAGTCTGGCAGGAGAAGTTGAAAGATTAACTTCAATGGGCAAAGGATTTACAGGCGAAGCATTTGAGTCTGATAAAGATCTAGAAGAAATTGAGTTGCGGTTAAAGCAAACTATTGAATCACTTGTAAATCAAAAACCATTTGGACCAAGTGATATTAAATTTTCTAATATTGCAGAAATAAATACCACAGTAACCAAAGTTAGCTCAGCAAAAGAGCGCCTAGAGAATATTACGAAAACGATTAAAGAGACTTCTTTAGAAATAAAGAAAGCTCTGGAAATGGGAGAGATCGCGAGTGCTAATAGTGAAGCTTCCTCGGTCCTTGTTAGAGATGTTGAGCAAGCTTTGGAAGTAGCTAAGCAAACAAGCCTTTCAATAAACACAGATCCTGTTAAAGCTATTGCCGCAGTTGGCACATCAAAAATTGGCTCCGATCTCCTAAAAAGCTAAGACAAATAAAAACCTCACCTTGGTGACAAAATTCTCCTCTTTAGGTAGATTCATACAATGTTCGAAACATTACAAACCAAACTTGAGTCTGTATTCAAAAAACTGACTGGTCGTGGATCCGTTTCTGAAAAAGATATTCAGGAAGCGATGAAAGAAGTCCGCATGGCACTTCTTGAAGCTGACGTACACTATTCGGTCGTAAAAGATTTTTGTACCAAAGTTGGCGAAAAAGCCATCGGACAAGATGTTCTGCAATCTCTCTCTCCTGGTCAGCAAGTAATAAAAATCGTACATGAAGAATTAATTAATGTTCTAGGTACAGGGGCCTCTGAATTAAATATCAAAGTTGCCCCTCCAGCAGTCATCATGTTAGTGGGTCTTCAAGGTTCAGGAAAAACAACAACCTGCGCAAAACTTGCAAAATATTTAAAACAGGAACTTAAGCGCACTCCTCTATTAGTGCCAGCTGACGTTTACCGTCCCGCCGCAATAGAACAATTAAAAACTCTTGGCCAACAAATTGGAATTGAAGTTTTTGCCTCAGAAATAAATCAAGATCCGGTTCAAATTGCAAAAGATGCTTATGAATATGCTTCCAAAAGAGCAATTGATACGATCATTCTAGATACGGCTGGGCGGATCCAAATCGATCAAGAATTAATGAAAGAACTTTCTGAGATTTCATCAGCTGTTAAACCACATGAAATCTTACTAGTTGTAGATGCCATGACCGGACAAGAAGCCGTCAATGTTGCCAAGGGTTTTGATGCTGCACTAGAAATTGATGGCTTAATCCTTACAAAACTTGATGGGGATGCCAGAGGCGGAGCTGCACTTTCAATGCGTGCAGTCACAGGCAAACCTATTAAGTTAATCGGTGTTGGAGAGAAATCGGAAAGCCTCGAAGTTTTCCATCCTGAAAGAATGGCTACCCGAATCTTGGGCATGGGAGACATGGTCTCTCTGATCGAAAAAGCTGTTAAAGACATCAACATCGAGGAAAGTTTAGAGCTTCAAAAGAAAATTAAGAAAAATCAATTCACTCTAGGAGATTTCCTTGGTCAACTTAAAATGATCAAAAAGATGGGAGATATGGGATCTATTGCTTCGATGATTCCTGGTATGAACAAGATGACTAAAAATATAGATCCTGCTCATATGGAAAAAGAGATGAAAAGAACTGAAGCAATCATTCTCTCCATGACTCTTAAAGAAAGAGAAAACTCCGCTGTAATTGATGGAAGCCGAAGGAAAAGAATAGCTAAGGGTTCGGGCACTTCTGTTGAAGAAGTGAATCGACTCTTAAAGCAATTTTTAGAGATGAAAAATATGATGAGTAAGATATCCAAGATGGGCATGGGCGGCATGATGAAGATGATGGGCGGTGCCGGAATGGGTGGTCTTGCAAACCTGATGCGAGGCAAGTAGTTAATTCTTATACATCGATTAGATTTTAGAAAATATTATCGTAAGTCCAAAAAGAACTTTCCTAAAGAAAATCTTTTTTTGGACTTACGATCCCCCGAAGGGATGATAAATAGTTATCCCAACTAAATATTTTAAGTAAACCGAAGGTTTTCAACAGAAAAGTATTCGGAAGTTACTTATTGGGATAACTATAGAAACTCAGAAAAAATAATTAAAAATCAGTCTGGGGAACAAGAGCTTTATTTTGCCGTCCTTCAGCCAAAATTCTCTCAGGAGGCGTTCTTAAATTCCAGACAATGCCAAACCAGGAAAGAAATTTCAGAATATAGTGTGAGATATCAAGCTCCCACCAATAAAAACCTTGGCGTTCTGAACCAGGATACCTGTGATGGTTATTATGCCAACCTTCACCTAAGGTAATTAATGCTAAAAGAAAGCTATTACGACTTTGATCCTCTGTTTCAAATCTTCGAGAACCAAAAATATGAGCCCATGTATTCACTGCAAAAGTCCCATGGTAAAGCAGTACAGTACTGACACAGAATCCCCATACGAAAACTTGACCGCAAGAAACGGCCCCTGCTGTTGCACTTTCAATAAAGTATCCTAATATTGCAACTAAAATTCCAAAAGTTACCGGAGCTATGTAATGATAATTATCAAGCCAAAGAAGTTCACGGTATTTAGCCATATCAGGAATTAGTTTTAAATTTGTTTTCTGATATTTCTCAACATAAATCCAACCAAGATGCGCGTGCAAAACTCCCTTGATACCAGGTGAATGAATATCTTCTTCAGTATCAGAATATTTATGATGATGGCGATGATGGGCTGCCCACCAAAGCGGCCCTCTTTGCGCAGACATGGTACCAAGGAATGCTAAAATCCAGGCAAAGAACCGAGAGGTCTCGAAGCTTCTATGGGAGAAGTAGCGGTGAAATCCAGCAGTGATAGCAAACATTCTCACATAATAAAGAGCTATACATATCCCAAAAGCCAACCAGCTAAAGCCGACATAAAAAACGAGAAGCACAGATAAATGAAGCAGAAAAAAAGGAATGCTTTCTATAAAATTAAACTTATCTTCGGGATTTTTCATCGCAGGATTCTTCATTAACAAACTCCAATCACTAATCATGAATGTTCAAGCGATATCAAACCCTAAAGTTTTGACCTTGTCCAGATCTGCAATCGAGCCAAATCTTGAACATTCTTAAGAAAATCACTTAATATCAAGAACACAGACTAAGAATTGCGGTATGAGAGACTTCACTACTATAGTGAGGACATAATTTCGGAGCGAAATCATAAATTATCTCACTCACTATAGAGCCGACCTAGGGGAAGCAAAAAATAGAAAATGACATAATCAGTAAGCCTTTAGTCAAGAAAGTTAATTTTATTGATTCTTTTAGATGTTAATCAATATCGTTCGTATAAATGTCATTTGTTATATAATAAAAACTGATGAAAAGAATATTACTCCCTATCATGATAACACTTTGCCTAATCTTAATTAAGGCTGAGATCTTATCGGCTGACTCAAAAAAGGAAACAAAAAGTATGCCTAGTTCTCTCTATGACATAACAGCTAAAGATATCACCGGTCAGGAGACCCCCCTCTCAAAATTTAAAGGTAAGGTGGCTTTAGTTGTGAATACAGCTTCTAAGTGTGGTTTTACTTACCAATACAAAGACTTGGAATCACTTTATGAAAAATACAAAGATCAGGGTTTTGTAGTACTCGGATTCCCCAGTAATGATTACATGACACAGGAACCAGGATCAGATCAGGAAATAAAAAAATTCTGTGAATTTAAATACGGAGTAACCTTTCCTCTTTTTACTAAAGATCATGTAAGTGGGGAAGCTAAACAACCTGTATTTAAGTTTCTAACTGAATCTAATCAGAATTTTACTGGGGATCCTGGCTGGAATTTTGTAAAGTTTCTGGTTGATCGCGAGGGAAAAGTTATTGATAGATTCTCATCCCTAACTTCGCCAAACAATAATAAGATAACTTCAAAAATTGAATCTTTATTGGATCAAAAGTAGAAATCTAAAATTTAACTATTCTTTACAATCGCACTTGCGACAAAGCAGATAGTTTCTGATATGTCCTGAAATTAGGAAAAAGCTTCCAATCGTAGTGACAAATTTTTCGTAGTAGATGCTTAAATATTCATGCCCATAAGCCGCCGTTAGGGTAACTATAAACAGACCCGAGACTCCTAAAACAAGAACGGCTCGATCCTTATGTCTTAAGCAACCAAGAGTCAGGGCAATACAGCTTGATGGCAAAATTCCCCACAGGAGCCAATGATGGAAACTTTCTTCAATTTGATTAATAGCTACCGTAAAGGGTAGAATTAGAACAAGAATCGGAGTTAATAAGCAGTGAATTAGACAAAGTCCAGAAAGGGCCACAGAGACTGTGTCAAACCAGCGACGGCTCTTTTGAACGGTTGTTTCTACTGACATATAGCCTAATTATTTAATACTATTGTAGTTATGACAGCTTATAGGGCTTTACTCAAGTTGGGGCTCTATTGATCAGGAGTCCTAAGTTTGACTTCCAACCCCTGTTAATATAAAAAACCCTTCTGATTTTAAGCATTTCCACCCTGATTTAGGGTGAGAAAAGCATAGTCTAAACCAAAGTAAGTAACTAATTCGAGGAAAACAACGTGGCTGTTTCTTTAAGATTATCTAGGTATGGCAAAACAAAAAAAGCCTACTACCGCATCATTGCAACAGAAAAACAAAATAAACGTGATGGAAATTTCATTGAGATTGTTGGAACATTCAATCCAATGATCGAGCCTCCAGTTATAACACTCAAGGAAGATAGAATAAAATATTGGATTAGTGTTGGAGCTCAAGTTCAAGGTGCAACTAGAGATATTATTAGAAAAAAAATTCCTGGTCTTATAGAAAATCGAGAAGAGCATCAACTAGCTAAAGTCAAAATTGCTAGAAAAAAGAGAAAAGAAAGAATTGCAGCTACCAGCAAAAGTGGAGCAAAAACTACAAAGAAGAAAAAGTAAGCTCTAGTATTATTTCTTTGTTAAAAGGCGCTCAAAAGGCGCCTTTTTTATTTAAAGCTTTTCTTTAGAACCGAGGGAAAGGCAGAAAAAAAAGGATAGCTCAGATGAAGATCGAAATCCTAACCATATTTCCTGAAATTTTCTCCGGATTTCTTTCCTCAAGCTTAATCAAGAAAGGAATCGAAACTGGATTACTTTCAATTCAAGCCAGTAACTTTCGCGACTTTGCTTCGGAACCACACCACAACGTCGACGATACACCATACGGGGGAGGGGCAGGCATGGTTATTAAACCTGAACCAATTGTTGAATCTATTGAGAATGCAAAGCTAAAACTTCCAAAAGCAAAGGTAATCCTCCTCTCTCCAGCTGGATCTGTACTAAATCAAAAAAAAGCTTATGAATTAAGTTTACTTCCAGAAATTATCTTAGTTTGTGGTAGATACGAAGGGGTAGATCAAAGGGCTATCGAGGTTGCGATTGATGAAGAGATCTCAATTGGTGATTATATTTTAATGGGTGGCGAGATTGCTTCAATGGTTGTGATTGAGACAATCACAAGATTGATTCCTGGAGTTCTTGGTAATAACCAATCAATTGAATCAGAATCATTTTCGAGATCCTTGATTGAAGCACCCCACTACACTCGCCCAGCTGAGTATCGTGGACTGAAAGTGCCAGCGGTACTTCTCTCCGGAGATCATAAAGCAATTGCTAAATGGCGTGAAGAGATGTCTTTAAAAATTACAGTTGAAAATAGACCGGATTTACTAAGTAAAAATTAATTGGCAATGGTAGAAATGAATTCTGAGTTCGATCTAAGCGTAATTCTCCTCCATGAAAGTATGGTAGATAAAACCGGCAAGGGAGTAACAACGTCCTTAACTCTTAATGATATTCAAGATTTGGCAAGAAGCTCAAAAAGTTACGGTGCACACACTTTATTCGTTGCACATCCAGCTCCAGCACTAAGAAAGTTAGCTAATCGACTTTTGGTTCACTGGTTAAAAGGATTCGGCTCTACTTACAATTCTGATCGAAAAAATGCCATGCAATCCGTAGAAATAATATCCACTATTGATGAGGCAATATTAAAAATCGATCTCAGAACAGGTAAAAATCCAAAATTAATTGCAACCTCTGCAAGAGATGGTTCTGATAGAATTGACTATGCGGAACTTCGGTCATTAATTTGCAAAAATGATCAGCCTTATCTTTTAATGCTCGGAACAGGTTGGGGCATGTCCAGTGAATTAATGAATCGAGCTGATTATATTCTTAAGCCAATCAAAGGTCCCGTGCCCTATAACCACCTCTCAGTAAGATCTGCCTGCGCAATAACTTTGGATAGGCTATTAGGAATAAGATCAGTCTAAAACTACACAAAAGTTTCTTAAGATCTTTAAATATGACATAATCAAAGTAATCATCTCTCTTAATGCTATTTAACAAAAAATTTATCTATGAAAATCGTACATATAGTCGCTGACTATGGAGCTGGAGATCTCGCTTTTTCTGAAATGATCTCAGCACTTGCCCGCCACCTTCCAGCTGGTTGGGATTGGCATGCTACTTCAGTTGACAGCTTCGATACGATTGCGACTGGATTTATTGTAGCTCAATTAGGACTTCAAATTGAATCTCTCCGTGCTCCACAAACCATTATATATGCCAACTGTGCACCTAGAAAAGATCGATCTATTGCTAGAAAAAATAATGAAGGTGAGGGATTACTTTATGGAATTCTTAAAAACGGTGTACCAATAGTCGTTGTTAACAGCGGGTATAGTCTTTCTTTCGTTAGAGATTCTTTTCAAGAACTGTGGAGCGTTCATGTAGAAAAGGGCGGAAGTCAGTTCCGTTCTCGTGATATTTTTCCTCCAGTTGTAGGCCAAGTGGCTCAAGGAAAATTAGATTTTATTAATGAAAAGCTGGATCCTGAAAAAGTCATTCCATCTATTCCAAAAGGTGTCGTAGGCTACGTTGATTCCTTTGGAAATCTAAAAACAACATATAGAGATGGGGATGCAATTCTGAAAGATCTAAAGGCTGGCCAAAAAGTCAAAGTTTCAATCAACGGGGTAGTTAGAGTTGCTACCGTTGCTTCTGGGAGTTTCAATATCGACGAAGGCGATCTTGCTTTTTCGCCTGGAAGTAGTGGTCACGAGAAGCGCTATTGGGAGATTTTTCAGCGTGGCGGAAGTGCTTGGGCAACTTATGCCAAACCTCGAATTGGCACTGCAATTGCCTTAGAAGTTGAGTAATTGTTTCATAATAATGAAAGACAGAAAAAACCCAATATAATTCGATAAATCCCAAAATAAATTAGTCCATACTTTCCTAAGAACGCAATTAAGAATCGAATGGATAAAATTGCGGAAATGAAGGCAACAATAAAACCTGTAGCAAAGAAGGAAACGTCTTGAGAGTTTAGGAAGGAATAACTCTTTAGTAAGTCATAACCAATTGCTGCTACCATAATTGGAACTGCAATTAGAAAGGAAAATTCAGCTGAAGTTTTGCGATCTACCCCTAGCACCATCCCACCAACAATCGTGGACGCAGATCGAGACATTCCTGGCCAAAGTGCAAAAACTTGAAAAATACCAATGTAAAAGGATTGTTTGAAAGATATATTTTCAATTTGAGTTGTGCTTGGTTTAAGATTTATCTTTTCAATAAGAATCATAACAACCCCACCAAAAACTAATGCAAAACACACTGTTGTTGGAGAAAAAAGATTCTCTTTTATATACTTATGTAAAAATGCTCCAGCTATCAAAGCTGGCAAAGATGCTACGGCCAACTTAATCATTCCTGAGATTCCGGAGAATCCTGTTTTTTCTTTGAAGCTCACTAATCCAGTAAACCTTCGCCAATAAAGAACGACGACTGCCAGAATCGCACCAAGTTGAATGGCAACTTCAAAACTAGCTGCCCTATTACCCTCAAAACCTAACCAATGACCAACTATGATCATGTGGCCAGTGCTTGATATAGGCAAAAACTCGGTCAAGCCTTCAACAAGCCCTAAGATAATGGCTATAAAAAATTCAGACATATTAAAACTGAATATAAAGTGGCAAGAGCTCCACTACTTTATGATTTCATAAGAGAAAAGAAAAGCTACATTCCTTTACGGCCTCGGACCATGGCCTCTTTCATTTTTGTAAGATCCACAATCATTTTCGGAAGATTAGCTGTCTCACCTTTTGTTATAGCTTCTTCAATATTTTTTGCAGCAGTTGCAAAAGTTGGATATCCAAATAGAGAAGCTGTTCCTGATACTTCATTAGTAATACTAGAAAGAACAGTCCAATTCATACTTTGAGTTGCCTCGTTTAACTTCTGCAATACCCCATCTATACCATCAAGAAATTCTAAAATTTCAGGACCTAATTCAGGACTTACATCAAACAGTTCAGAAGAGATAACAACAGTTTCCTCTGTTTGTTTTGGAGAACTTTCTAGTTTTTCACCTCTAAAAACCTTTAAACCTAACTCCATACGACGAATGTTCGCAACTAATTCTTTAGAGAGGGTGTCAATTTGGCCCTCTTCTTTTTGCATGCAGGCGATTCTCAATTTTTTTGAAATTTCACTACATTCAGAATAGCCATACATTCCGGCAACACCGGAGATATCATGCGAAACTGCTTTTAGCTCAGCCCAATTCTTCGTTGCACTACTTTCTTCAACACTATTTATGTATTTTTGAAGACCTTCTAAGAATTCTATGATCAGAGGTTGAAAATCTGGATTCTCATTATACATTTCTGAAAGAATAGGTTTGTCATTTAGAGAAGCATTCTTCTTGAAATCAAAATTCTGATTCTTCTGAGTCTTATCTTCTAATTCAATTTTAATTTTACCAAGACTGTGTTCAGGAGTTGGAGCTAGTTTTATGACACTAGTATTTTCTCCTTTTGCACCGATATGCTCTTTTAGGTGAGTAAATAATTTATTCCAATTATATGGTTTGCCTAAAACTAAATCACACCCAGCATTGAGACATTTTTTTACTTCTGACTCCATATTATTGGCCGTAATCCCAATAATTGGCTTTACAAATCCTCGATCTCTCAATTTTTTTGCTGCCGAGTAACCGTCCATAACCGGCATCTGCATATCTAAAAGTACAATATCAAATGGCTCAATAAGAGCTTTATTTAAAGCCTCTTGGCCATTATCAACAATCAGAAAATCTGCTCCTGATTTCTTAAAGTAAAATTCCAAAAGTTTTTTGTTATCAACATTATCTTCAGCAATTAATATCCTTCCAGACAATCTCTCAATCTTAATATCAAGTGAACTTGTTTCAGTATACTTAGTTCTTTCTAACTCTATAGGTGATAGAAATTGGACCTTATCTAGTGGCCCTGTTTTAATCTCAACTTTAAAAGAACTACCCATGCCCAAAATACTATCGACATAAACATTTCCACCTAACATTTCTGCAAGCTGAAGAGAGATTGTAAGTCCAAGACCCGTCCCTCCAAATCTTCTGGTAACTGAAATATCACCCTGCTCAAAAGCAGTAAATAATTTATCTTTTTTATCAGCCGGAATTCCAATTCCTGTATCAACAATTTGAAAGGAAACCGTATTTGCTTCCTTATTGCAACTAGCCCCAATTTTAACACTTCCTTTTTGAGTAAATTTAATTGCATTACCCACGAGGTTAAGAAGAATTTGCTTTAATCGAGTTTGATCGGTAATGATTCTTTCAGGCATCTCTCCTTGGTATTCAATCCAAAAAGCTAAGCCTTTCTGTTCTGCTCTAATTTTCATTAAGGCTTGTACATCTTGTAATATTTCACCTGGGGAGCATGGTAATAAATCTAAGGATAACTTTCCTGCCTCAATTTTAGATAAATCTAGAATATCATTGATAAGCTCCATCAAATGCTCACCATTTCTCATAACAGTATGAATTGCATCCTTACTTTCAGGATCTTCCGGACTCATGTGGAGTACTTTTTGAGCGTAGCCCATCATAGCGGTTAATGGGGTTCTTAATTCGTGACTCATCTTAGCAAGAAATTCTGACTTAAATTCACTACTAATTTCGAGTTCTTTTCTTTTCTGATCTAATAAAGCTCTGGCTTCTTCCAACTCGAAATTTGAAACAGCTAAGGTCACAGCATGTTCTTGTAATTTCGAATGTGCTTGTGTCAATTTAATTAAGACTCCAACTTGAGCTAAAATTTCAGCTGGATTCATCGGATAACTGATACAACCCAATGCTCCATTTAAAAAAGCCTCAGTCTTAATAGATAAGGAGGAACCTTCATCCCAAAGCATCAGAACTGGAATATTTGATAAAGCCGGGTCATTGTGAAACTCTTTAATTAGTTCAACACATTTTTTATCAGGAAGATTCGCGCTAACTAAAATCACATCAGGAAGCTTCTCTCTGGCTTTCGTAGTTCCAACATTTGCATTCTCGGCACTAAAAGCCTCAAGGCCTGCTCCATGCAAACATTCCATTAATGATTTTATCCGATCTTCTCCGGCTTCGATAACTAAAATTCGTCCAGTAAGTTTTTTTTCTTCTTTACTTGGATCATAGCTTGGATCGAGTGCCTTCTTAGTTACTTCAATGAATACTTCTCTTTTTAATACATCTCTTTTTGTACATAGGTTTCTTAAAGTTGTTTTAAGATCAAATTTAAAGGATTCTCCAAAATCCTCAACTAACAACATAAGTCCAATAGACTTATTAAGAGAAATATTTTCTACTAACCCAACAAAGTCTTGATAGCCTCCATTTTCAAAAACAGAATCTAATATCAAAAGATCGATCCTTTCCTGTTTAAGGTGGGTTAAAGATTCCAGATTATTCGAGCAAGAAATTGTAGAATATCCGGCTTCTTTTAAAAATGAGGTAATAGTTTCTCGAATCTTTGAGTCTTCTGAAAGAATTAATATTTTGGCATCAAGACCAGAATTTTTATTGGAAACGAAGCCCGTCTGTTTTGAGGTTGCCTGTATTGAACTTTGTAATCCTTGAGATTTATTTTCATCTTTTGATTTCTTCATAATTCACTCATTTCTCATTTTGATAATCCGAATCCCATGGCTCTTCTTATTCTACTAACCAAAACGTCTGGAGAAGTTTTCTTGGAAACAAAATCAGAAGCACCTAATTTTAATAATTTAATTTCGTTTTCAGAGGAAGCATCACCAGTAAGCATTATAACTGGAATACTTCTAAAACTAGAGCTTGCTTTCATTTGAAGTAAAAACTCTTCACCATTCATCATAGGCATGGATAGATCACAAAGCACTACATCAGGTGTCATACTCTGGATCTTTTCGAGTCCAGCTTTGCCATTCTCGGCTTCGAAAACTTCAAATTTTTCTTTTTCTAAGATTACCTTAAGAAGCTTTCTTACCTGCGGACTGTCATCAACAAGTAAAATTTTAGTTTTCTGAGCATTGCCATTTTGATCAGTCTTAGCTTTAACACCTTCTGAGGAATCAAACTTGACAGTATTACGTATTACCTTGGCATCAAGACTTAAATATCCTTTTAATTCATCGAAAGTTGATTTTCCCTGTCTAAGAATGTCCGCCGCTGATTCGTCAATTGATTTATAACCATTGTGTCGAGCAGCCAAAACCATATCATCTATAGTTCCATGCTGAGCCATAATACGAGCTATCTCAGGTGATATTTCAAGATAACTATAAATTCCCATTCGGCCTTTGTAGCCAGTTTGAAAGCACTTATCGCAGCCACAGGCTTTATTAATTACCTTTGGATCTAACTTATACGCTTCAATATATGCTCGATTAGCTTCAATTTCTAATTCTGTTACTGGCTGACAACAGTTTGTACAAACTTTTCTAACAAGTCTTTGAGCTAATATTCCAGCTAAACACTGAGAAACCACAAATGGATCCGCACCCATATTCATAATTCGTGTAATGGCATTAGGGGCATCATTCGTGTGAAGAGTCGAAAGAACTAGATGACCAGTCAAGGCGGCCTGCAATGCAATCGTAATTGTTTCTTGATCACGAATTTCACCAATCATGATTATATCAGGATCTTGTCTTAGAATTGATCTTAAAGCAGATGCAAAAGTTACATCGATGGCTCTGTTTAACTGAATTTGATTGACACCATCAAATTTATATTCGATTGGATCTTCTACGGTTGTTATATTTTTCTTTCCATCTCTAAGAAAATTAATTGCCGTGTATAATGTAGTTGTTTTTCCAGATCCTGTTGGCCCAGTAACTAGAATTAATTTTGAATGGCTGTGCAGAATTGTTTCCAGACTTTTCAAAATTGGAGCTGGAAGTCCAATATCTTTAAATTTTAATTTATCAAAATCAGATCTCATGACTCTTAGAACAATCTTTTCACCGAAAGATGTTGGGATTGTCGACACGCGCATATCTACAGTTTCATTCCCAGTTTTAACTCCGAGTCGGCCATCTTGTGGACGTCGTCTCTCAGATACATCCATTGCAGAAAGGATCTTCACTCTAGAAATTAGATATGATTGAAGTCGCTTTGGAACTTCCAGAACTTTTTGCATTACTCCATCAATACGAAAACGAATATCTACTAGATTTTTTGTAGGTTCTATATGAATATCGCTAGCCTGAACGTTAATAGCATCTACTAAGATCTCATTGACAAGTTTGACAATTGGCGCAACATCTTGTCCATCAAACTCTCCCTCTCCCTCCTCTTCTTTGCCTCCACCTCTAATTAATTCTACATCGCCATAATCTTCATCTCCAGCTACTTTAAGTGCATCGGATAAAGAACTACTCCAGGTTTTATCTATCAGATCAATAATTTGTTTTTCTTTTGCAATAACTGGCTTAATAGAAGTAGAGAGCGAGAACTCAACGGCTTGCAAGGCATCGAGATCCAATGGGTTCGCAAAAGCAACAATAACGCCATTAATAGCTCTTTTTAGGGGAAGTATTTTATATTGCCGACAAAAGTTTGCATCAATCTTTCCCTTAAAGTCATTAATATCGAGGCTCTCGATCAACTCCGGTAATTCTAGATCATAAAATTCTACGTTCAATTTTTCAGAAACAATTTTAATCGCTTGGTTTTCATCGAGCACACCTTTAGATGCAAGTCTGGCAATAGGACCTTTTTCTCCCGGTGGTAGGACAGTGTTATCTGGAATTGACTCGAGCAATCCATTCTTATGAAGAAATCGCACGAGTGGATCTATAATACTCACTAAAAAAATTTCCGATTTTATTTTTTAAGTAATAAAAAAACCTAGCTCCCTATGTCCTAAATCGGCATAAGAGTTCGATTTCTATAGTGAAAGATTATTTAGGGTCTGCGTAATAGATACCCTGATTTGAGAAATGAAAGCCTTCTTCTTGAAAATAGGCTGTAGAACTAAACTCTTGAGTATTAAAATGTTTATTTAAGGAGGTTAGGGCCTGAAGAAACGATGAATATTCCTGGTCACTTACTTCGGGTGAAAGATTCAGAAATTTCTCAAATGGTTGGAATTCCTCGGGAAACATAGAATAAGTTTTATTCCAAACAAATTCGGCCCTGGATTGAGAGATAGCATCCCCCGTGGAAAGTCTGAAAACTCCAAAAATAAGAAAATTTCCTACTAATAAAAAAATCAACATCACAAACCAAGTTGAACCAAAAATACGTATCTTCTTGATTGACCATGGTTCATAGATGATTGGCTTTGCAACACCAGCTCCAACATCTGATTCATCAACTACCTCATCTTTATAAGTTTCGAGACTCTTACCAAGAATTGATTGATACTTATCCTTACTTTGAAGATTCAGTGTCTTAATATCTACGGTGTCGTTTTTTTCTTTATCTTCTTCGTTTGACATTTAATTTACTCAAGAGAAGATTTAGAAATTACTTGCTCAGTTAAAATGCCTCTTACCTCAGTGTAGCGATATATTCGATCCCCTTTTTTATGTGTTACCTCAAATCTTAATAGATCTTTCGATTGGCCTCTTTTAGACTTCTCGGCTATACGAATCAAAAAATTCAATCGGACACCCTCATCTAAAAAAACATCTTCAAGTGGTTCGGGTAAAGGAGCTGGTCCAACCATGTTTTGGATCATAAATTTTCTGACGGGATTTGGTAAACTCATATTTGAATATAAAGCCAACTTAATTTTATCGTATCCTTTCAGGGCTAAGGCATCATAAGCCTTCATTCTACTAACCGAAAGATTTTCTATAACAATAAAAACTAGTAAAATAATAATTGAGACTGTGACAAATAATTCAATTGGCGAAAATAAATACCCTTCTATTTTTTTATTGAAATTTTTATACACTGGTCAATTAATCTAGAAATTTAAAAATCTTAAGGCTTAATTTATAGGATGATCGTGACTATGGAAATACAGCACTTGATAAATCCACAATGAAATTGAGATCGACTATACTATCGATGGACTTGATTAAACGATCTTAGACGAAATTGCATGTCTTCGATTATTCCCTCTCCTGCAACGGAAGAATCGTAGTGAATTTGGGCTCCACTATTAACAATTAAAGTATTCGCAATCACTCCACCACTAATGACGACGTTTGAATTTACAGTCACCTGAGCAAACGGTGCCACGATAAAAGCCTGTAAAGGTCGGGTGGTGCCAGCAAGAGTAATCGCTTGAGTTCCCATATAAAAAAGTCTTACTTGATATGGCCGATTAACTGAGTTTGTAATGTTTGTGTCATAAATCGTGAAAGGATAAGAAGCATTAGAAGTCACATTCCAAAAATATACTTCTACCACTCCTCCAGCAGCTGGATTAAATGCTGCTTGAGAAGTATTGGCCTGAAAACCTAAGATATTTGTATAATATGGACCCGAAGGAGTACATCCCATACAGGAATTTAAAGTCACAGTTCCCAAAGTTCTAGCTCCTAAAGTAGACCAACATTTTCCAACTGTGGTAACAGGAGAGAGGGCAGGATTTGCAGTCGCATTGCCCTGATTTGTTGGACAAAATTCAGCAAATAAATTTTGATATTGATCTAAGAGATTTGCAGCACATTGCCGACCTTTACAAACTTTTCCTGCATTTGGACAACCACCAGTAAAATTACTACAGACATTAGTAGTAGTTGCAGATGCATAATTTGTATTCATCTTGCCGTAAACACTTCCCGTCAATGTTAAAGCTGAGGTAGAATATGAACCTGCAAGACAATTGGCTGTTCTGATACCAACACTATATACAATTCCACCAGTTGAGTCATAGGCATCACATAGTGAGGTAGAAGCAAGGCTGAGTGAAGTTTTACCATAAATACCGTAATCAAAAAGATTAACGATATCTCCCTGAACAATTCCATAAACTCTTGTGCCACTATTTAAACTTTCCATGGCATCTATTCTTAGAATTGGATCAAAATCAGTTGTTGAAGGGCTAGCTTTACTTCCGGGATCCCCACTTGACTTCTCAGCTATGGCATCAAGTAATGTCAATCTAACTTTGGCAGCTCCGTAATCATCTCCATTAAAAATATCAGGCACATTAATATTTGGAGCAGTTGGCGCAATTTGTGTATAGATAAAAGTTAGATCTGTGCTGTCTGGGAAATTAGAAACTCCCAGTTCACTTACACTATTTGGAACTAACATTAAAGATTCAGAGCTACTATTTCCTATTTGCACAGGAATCTGAAGATATGCATTGTCATTAGATGGAATCTGCGAAGTAATTCTAACTAAATCAGAATTCTCATATAAATTCGCTCGACTAAATAGCGAAGCATAAAGATGGCTGTTGTTTCTTAGGTGAATCAAAACTTTATTAAAACTATTCTCAACATCATAAAAAGTGTCGGTTCTCTTCTTAATTTCATAAAAAGTTTGGCTAGTTCTTTGGGTTCTCTTTAAAGATTCACGAACAACAAATCCAATTAATGCCAAAAGAATCATTACGATAACAATAGTATAGCCACTTTGCTGAATAGAATATGCCCTATCTTGTTTAAATTTTTCTCTCATCTTTGCCCTAATAGTGGCACAATCATAGTGAGACTTGCCCTGCCTCCTAATGAGGAGGTAACTGAATATGTTGTTACGGCTAGAGTAACAGAGGCATCAGAATTTTCGGTTACATCCATATTTACATAAAACCTAGATCCATTATAAAGATAATTAGAAGATGTATAATCATCTGAATTACTAAGTAAATCTAAATTTTTTGCTAAATATTGCTCCATAAGATTTTGAGCCAATTGATATGCTAAGGCATTTCTGCGATTACTATTATAAGCTTTGTGGTTCACAATCATGGCTTGAACATGTGCTAAGAGAACTATCGCTAAGAGAGTGACTGCTAACAAAGCCTCTAGAAGTCCCACGCCTTTTTGTTGTGAATCTGAATTAATCATTTATCAATAAATTACAAGACTATAAAGTTATAATACGAAGTGACCTAGATAGTTAGATTAGAAAATATCTATTTATATTGAATTATTTTCTATAGTCTTATTTAAAATTTTAAGATGGTGCTTTCATTAATAAACAACTAGAATCATTAAGTAATTTCTAACAATACCTATATGGATTTTGACCTTACCCTAATTAGACCTGAAGTTGACGAGGAAACTCGCAAGGATTTTTTTGCAATTTGGAGCAATCTTTGCTCTAGAACTTTTACTTATGGAAAGACTGGAGATATTGAATCGCAGTATCCCCTCTCGATTAGCTTTCTTAATGAGTGCTTACAAAGAACTACTACTTCATATCTGATAATTGTAATAGAACCACTCGGAATATCTTTCTCCCAAGACAATCTCACCAAACTGCTTTTTGAACTAAAGTCATCAAAAGCCATAATGGCATACAGTGACTACAGTATTCAGAAAGACGATGGCAATTTAATAAAAAAAGAGTTGATTGATTATCAAATCGGATCAGTACGGGATGATTTTGATTTTGGTCCAGTTTTGGCTTTTGATGTCGCACAGTTTAAAGAATCACTAAATTCTGCTGGCATTTTAAAAGATCAAAAATATAGTGCCCTCTATGGGGCCAGATTAAGTGCTGCTCTTAAAAGCTTACCTCTTCATATAAACTCTACAAGTTATACTTGTAAAGATATCTCCACAAAGATTGAGTATGAAAAGCAGTTCTCATATGTAGATCCCAAAAATTTCGAAGTCCAAAAAGAGATGGAAATTACATTTACTGAGTATGCTAAAAAAGCAGGGTTTTTTCTTGCTCCTATTTTTAGCGAACTGAATCTAGATCGAGAATCTTTTCCGGTAGAAGCCAGCGTCATCATTCCTGTTAGAAACCGAGAAAACACAATAAAAGAAGCCGCGGAAAGTGCTTTGAATCAAAAAACAAATTTCCCTTTTAATGTAATTGTAGTTGACAATCACTCGAATGATAAAACCACTGAACTTTTAGAAAGTTTAAGCAAAACAAATAAAAACTTACATCATATAATTCCAAAAGAGAGAGATCTTTTAATAGGTGGTTGTTGGAATAAAGGAATTGACTTCGAAAGCTGTGGTCGATTCTCAGTGCAACTTGATTCGGACGATCTTTATAGTAGTACTGAAACACTTCAAAAAATCGTGGATATTTTTAGGAAAGAAAAATGCGGAGCTGTTGTTGGCTCCTATAAACTCGTAAATTTCAAGCTAGAAGAAATTCCACCTGGGCTTATAGATCATAAAGAATGGAGCTGGGATAATGGCAGAAACAACGCTCTAAGAATAAACGGCTTGGGTGCTCCTCGGGCCATTTATACACCAATTGCTAGAAATATTCGCTTTGAAAACGTCAGCTACGGTGAAGACTATGCTATGATGTTAGCAGTATCAAGAAATCATCAAATTGGTCGTATTTATGAATCGCTATACCTTTGCAGAAGATGGGATGGTAATTCAGATTCAAATTTATCCATGGAAAAAATAAACCGAAACAACACGTACAAAGATTGGATTCGAACTCGTGAAATACAAGCTAGGCTTATGAAATGAAAACCAGAATCTTAAATCCAGAAGAATTATCGCAGTTCTGCAACGATGATTCCCCTGCATCATTATTAAAGGGTTTATATCAGCAACAACGCCAATCCTGGCCTTTATTAGAAAAGGGCTATAAGAATCTTTCTCAAATAAAAACAAAAACCCTTGAATGGTATGGCGATGCTGTAATTGTGCAATTTAATCCATCGCGAATTGTAAGTGTTTCTGCAAACGTAGATCCAAATGTTATCCGCAACAGGACATGTTTTCTATGTTTAGAAAATTTACCCTTAGAGCAAACAGGAATCTTAATTCAGAATGAGTATCTTGCTCTAGCAAATCCTTTCCCTGTTTTTAATTCTCATTTTACCTTGGCTCATATTCGTCACAAAAGACAGGATATTGTCGGTCATATTGAAGCACTTCTAAAAGTAAGTAGGACCCTTAAAGATCAATTTACTGTTTTTTTTAATGGAGCAACTGCCGGTGCCTCGGCCCCCGATCACTTTCATTTTCAAGCGATTCCCAGAGGTTCACTGCCAATCACTGAATTTTGTATAGATCGCGAGGATAAAATTGCCACAGTCGGAACAATCCTTTCTGTTGAAATTGAAACAGTAAGTTTTTTTGGAAGCCGCTATGTAGTTTTAAGAGGACCTGCTCTAGAAGATCTTGTCTCGGTTTTAGAGCGCATGATCTATCTTCTCGATTCAAACCATCCCTGCGGCAAAGACATGCTAAATATTATAGTCGATTACACCGGAGATGAGTGGCAGGTGGTTTTTGTACCCCGTGAGAAACATAGGCCGGATTGTTTTTACGAAGAAGAACCTCAGACACTCCTAGTAAGTCCTGGTGCAATTGAGATGAGCGGAGTGATGATTTTGCCAAGAGAGAAGGATTTCGATCTTATTACCGCTGAAGATATTAGAAGTATTTATGATGAAGTAATACTAAACGCTACGACTCATAATAGAATTCTAAGTTCGTTGTTCAAGACATAGACTGCCACCAATCCCTTAACCCCTTACAATTTGTTCCGAATCGAGGCATCTTCGATTTGCCTAGTTCTTTTTGGACTCACTATAGTTCCCCACAAGAAAGGTAAATCGGATATAACGATGAATCGGAACAAATGGTAACGGTTAAAAAGGGATGTCGTCGTCATCGAATGAAACCTCAGCCGCAGGACCGGCACTCTGCATTGAATCAGCAGAGCTTAAAGAACTCATAACACCAGCACTTGCACCAGTGGACATCTCTTGCGTATTTGTATTTTCTTTAGGAACGACATTCCCTTTACCGCCACCTAAGAATTGAACAATGTTGGCAACAATCTCTGTTGAATAACGATCCTTACCTTCTTTATCCTGCCATTTTCTAGTTTGCAGACGGCCTTCAATAAAAACTTGACGACCCTTTGCTAGATACTGTGAGCAATTCTCAGCGGTCTTGCCGAAAGTAACTACACTGTGCCACTCGGTATGCTCTACCCAATTTCCAGTGGCATCTTTTCTTTTCTCACCAGTTGCAATTCTTAAAGTGCAAACAGCCGTCTGATTACCAGTATAGCGAATCTCTGGATCCGCTCCCAAATTACCAATTAATATTACTTTATTTACTGCCATAATTTACTCCGTTAAAACTTGTGATTTACATTATACTAAATCAGAACAAAAAAAATAAAGTTTCCTTGAAAAAGAAAATATATTTTTATGTGTGATTTTAGTTAGTTACAGCTCTAGATTTATGTGTAAAAACTCTTTTGATTTGTCATTACCAAGTTATTGCAGATTCCAATGTTATTTGGCTTAGTAAGAAAAGAAGGTCAGATTGAGCCTATTTGGGTACTTAGTAAATTTAATGAAGTCAGTTATCCCAATAAGTAATTTCCGAGCAGATTCGATATCTATGGTAATATTGTATAATTATCATAACAATTCACCGTTATTTTTAAGGTCCGGTGATTAATCAATAACTTTTTGAACTTCATCTTCAAGTCTTCCCCTCGACCAATGAAATCTTTCTTCAATAGAAGAGAAAAGATCCAACCCCTTACCAATCATTGTTTCATAAACTTTGAATAAGCCTCTCACTCCGAAACGCTTCTCTAAGGCTGTAAAATACATAGAGGCATAAGCATAATCATAGGCACTGCCATTAAAACTAAATATTTCTGGAGCAATTTCTTTTCTTTTTCGAGCAAGTTTTTGAAAATATTTTCTTACATCGCCACCTCGTAAGGTTGAGGAAAATTCAGCTGTATACTGTTCAAACCATGTAGCAAAACCCTCTGCTCTTAATCTATCTTGTTTTAATTTGCCTTTACCTAAGTAGAACTCTATTCCATGTCCCATCTCATGAATTATTACTTGGGCTAATCTTGCATCTGCGACAGATCCTTTGACAGGATCTGCTCCAGTGCATCCAGCCACAACTGCTTTTGCTCTTATATAAATATTGACAACATCTCCATTACTAGTCATCCAACCTGGATGACATCCTGAAATTAATGAATTTGGAATTTGTCCAGACGGTAAATTCTCATTAAAGAAAACTACGTTCCAATGAATCTTTAAGTTTGTTAACGAAACTGGGAAACCTCCTTTGTTCAAAGCTCTGCTTACTGCCTGAGAAGCTTCTATCATGGCTCTTTCTGGAGTCTTACCAAAAAAGACTTCAACATCACGTTGCCAACGAAGATCAATTGGACCAACAGAGGAAGAAAGTTCGGAATGACGTTCGCTTCCTTTAAGCTCAATTTTTTCTGGTGCTGCTAATTTTGGTTCTTCTTTTATAACGATCATTTCTGATTTTGGAGCAGCAATCAGAGCACTGGCATACAAAATTGAAAAGCTAAAAATAAAAAGTATAACCTTTTTGTGCACAGAAAATTAAACCTAACTAATTAAACAAAAAACTAAACAGTTCTTTCTATATTAACACTCCCCTTCTCTCCGGATTTTTTGGCTCGTGCAGTTTTATCTTGACTCAATAAGACCAAACTTAAAACTTCACTAACATGTTTTACTGGGATAAATTCAATCTGCTCGCGCTGATCTTTAGGTATCTCTTCTAGATCTTTAATATTATCAAATGGTAAAACAATTTTTTTAATGCCATATCTAAGAGCAGCTAATGCTTTCTCTTTAATTCCACCAATTGAAAGAACATTTCCTCGCAAAGTTATTTCACCAGTCATAGCAAAATCTTTACTAACTTTTTTCTCTGAAAGAGCTGAAACAACTGCTGTTGCTATAGTAATTCCTGCCGATGGGCCATCTTTGGGCGTTGCCCCGGAAGGACAGTGAACATGAATGTCATACTTCTCATGAAAATCAGGATCTAAACCCAAGGCTACGGCATTGGCTCTGGCATAAAATATTGCCGCCTGAGCACTCTCTTTCATTACATCTCCGAGTTGTCCAGTAAGAATTAAAACTCCTTTGCCTTTAGCAATGGAAGCTTCAACCATCATGGTTTCTCCGCCATAAATTGTCCATGCAAGCCCAGTAACAAGTCCAACTGCATCGGCTTTTTCATTTGTCTCAGGATCAATTTTAGTAGGCCCAAGATATTCTCTTACCAAATCAACCGTAACTGAACTTACAATTTCTTTTTTCTCAGCATACCGTCGAGCAAACTTTCGTATTAACGAGCCTATTTCACGCTCAAGACTCCGAACTCCAGATTCTTGAGTATATCTTTCAATTAAAAATAAAACTGCCTCTGGTTCAAAATTGATATCATAATTATCTAACCCAGCTTCTTTTAATTGCCTTGGAATCAAATATCGCTCAGCAATATTTCTTTTTTCCTCAGTTGTATATCCAGCAATTCTAATGATTTCCAAACGATCTAGAAGGGCCGCTGGGATAGTATCCATCGTATTTGCTGTTGCAAAAAACATCACCTGTGAAAGATCGTAAGGTACATTCAAATAGTGATCAGTAAATTCTTTATTTTGATTCGGATCCAAAACTTCTAATAATGCCGCGGCTGGATCTCCTCTAAAATCAGCTCCAACTTTATCAAGCTCATCTAAAACAAATACTGGATTCGAAGATCCAGCCTGCTTAATCCCTTGAATAATTCTACCTGGCAAGGCTCCTACATATGTTCTTCGGTGACCACGAATTTCAGCTTCATCACGAACACCACCAAGTGACATTCTATGAAAGGATCTATTAAGAGCCTTCGCGACAGATTTTCCTAAGGAAGTTTTTCCAACACCTGGAGGACCGACTAAACAAAGAATTGGACCACTTGAATCTTTATTAAGTTTTCTAACACTTAGATATTCTAAAATTCTATCTTTTACCTTTTCTAATCCGTAGTGATCTTCATCTAGAATCTGTTTTGCAATTGCTAAATTTAATCTATCTTTTGTTTTATTATTCCAAGGTAAATCGACAAACCATTCAAGATAAGTTCTTAAAAGAGCTGCGTCACTTGACTCAGTACTCATAGCTTCTAATCTACGGAACTGCTTGATGGCTTCTGTATATACAAGTTTTGGTAATTTTGCATTTTCTAAAGAAGACCTAAGCTCCCCTAAATCCTTACCTGTTTCCTCATCATCACCTAATTCATGACGAATTTGACGCAATTGTTCACGCAAAAAATACTCACGTTGGCCTTTCATCAACTCGTCTTCAGCTTTCTCTCGGATTTCCTCATTTAACTTTAATTTACCAATATTATCTGAAATCCAAGACTCGACCATTTTAAGCCGTTCAATAGGATCGAACTCCTCAAGGGCACTTTGTGCAAAATGTAAGTCGGGCTTTATGTGGGCTAATACCAAATCTGACAGGACTCCTGGATCATTTACTTCCTCTGAAACCATCAAAAGATCCTCAGCTAAAGCTTCATGCTCAACAAGGGTCTGTAAATCAGCAATTACTTTTTGAATTCTTTTTTTGACAGTACGATCTTTTTTTGGATTTTCTTCTGGCAAGACTGGCCGAACATCGGCCACTATGTAGTTACTCTTATTTTTAAACTTGACGCCAACTCCGCGAACTATGCCTTGTATTAAGATCTTATATTTCTCATCAGAAACTTTCAAAACACGTGCAACGTTTGCCACAACTCCAACTCTAAAAAGATCATCGGCAGTTGGATTCTCAATCTGTTCATTTTTTTGGGAAAGTACAAAAACAAATCCACCATTTTCTTGAGCTGCCTCAACTGCTTTTAAGCTATTTGGCCTTCCCACATAAAATGACATCATCACCGATGGAAATGCCACCAAGTCTCTGGCAGGCAAAACAGGAAGAGTCGTCGGGAAACTGACTTCGCGAATCAATTCCTCAGGTGCTTCTTCTGTCGTACGTTTCTTTTTTGGTATTTGTTTTTTATTGACCATTTTATCTTTATGTAGTGAAAGTACTAAATTTGTAGCAAATCAATCCCCTTCCTGAACAACGTGTCATATTTTCAGTTTCACCAAAGTTTCGCTACTTTTTTCTTACACATGGTTTAAATGTTCATTGTTTAGATGTTATTGCTAAGCAGTTCTCTTCACTTTACAAAGAAAAAATCAGTGCAAATATCTGTCTTCATAAACAAGATGTGAATAATAGATATTCAATCTAATCAAAGAGTTAGAAATCCTTGAAAGTTATGGGTAAAATAAATTCACACAAATACTGCAAAAAAGATGTGATAACAAAGTATAGTATTTTTCAAAAGTTTTTGCCGAATCACAAGATACGGCAATGGAGACTAAGTTAAATCTTGTTTATTGTTAACCCTTCGGGTTAGCTATGATTTTTGAAAATGAAAAACACTTTTTATTATCCCTCCGCGGGATAGTAACTTTCTAAAGCCTTTTCTTTTCGGCAAAGACTTTTGAAAGTTACTATATAGGTGGCGTTAACAGGATAAATTGAAAAACAGACCGGCATGGAAGAAGAGTTCTAAAAATACATCTCACCGAATAATCAGCTTGTTTTTTACATTTTCAATGGTGATAGGTAGATAGGGAAAATCGATCGAAATAGAGGTAGTCAGTTAAAAATCCACAGCGGAGATTGATTGAGTTTGAGCAGGAATAATCTCTTTTAAGCCATTTTCACTTACTTGAATTATAGAGAAGAGTCTTCTTATCGATCCATCAGGAGTAACTGAGATCTTGCCTGTCAAACCATGATAGTTATCAATAGCTCTAAATGCATCTATAAAAGACAAGCCTTCGGATTGCTTCCGACTAAGAGCAGCCAGAGCAATTGTGCCAGCGTCAAATCCTTGAGCAGCTAAAAAATCAGGATCAATTCCGTACTGCTTTTTATAAATCTCATTAAATTTTTTATTTAATTCATTTTGGCTCTTTAAAAAAAACGGGCTAACAAAAATTGCTCCTTCTAATAAAGTTCGAGCGGCATTCAATTTTTGAGGGTTATCCCAAGAAGCAGAACCTAATGCCTTAACTGATTTACGAAATGATGGCTTTATGTTGCTGAATAACACAGTGGCTTTATCAATTTCATCAGGGAAAAAAATAGCCTCGACATCTGTTTTTTCAATTTCTTCTGCTATTTTTACAAAACTTTCCCTATAGTCGTTTCCATATCCCGCTTCATATGAAATTTTAAGCCCCATTTCAGCAGCATATCTTCTAAAATCACGCAAAAACTCATAACCATTTGAATCTTGAGAATAAACAATTCCGTATCTTTTAATATTAAGAACACTCGCAGTTGTATTTAGCAGCGACTCAATCTGGCTAGCCGAGGAAGCCCCGATCTGAAAAGCAGTTCCGCCATAGATCGGAGAATCTTTTTTAGAAAAAGTTAGATTGGGAATTCCCCTCTCTCTTAGAATAGGAACAACTGTTGTCGCTGGCTCTGAGAGTAAAGGTCCTAAAACAACGCTAGGAAGCGATTCTGCTAAAAGTTGATCTACCGCAGCCACTGCAAAAGTTGAATCGCCTTGAGTGTCTTTAGCTAAAACTTTTAATTTTTTTTGTGTGTCTTGAAAAGACAGAGTTATTCCATTGAGAGTATTTGTGCCTAAATTAGAAAATCTTCCAGTAAGGGGTAGTAATACTCCCACTACATCAGGAGAACCTGAGATTTGTTCTAATGAATGTGCCTCTGAGTTATTAATTATAGAATTTTGAGTAACTAGATTAGATCCTTCACTAAGTGCAGACCAGAATGGTTTTTCTTTGCTCACAACTTCAAAAGTTCCACCCATCCTAGATCGTCTAGCTCTTTCATGACCAATAACCGTTGAAATAAATTGATCTGAAGACCAAATCTGATCAATCTCAATTAGTTCTTTATCAGGAATAGTTCTTAAAAGAAGGGAAGAACCCAATGTTGCAGAATGCCCGTAAGATCCTTTGCCCTCAACTATTTTATGTACTCGAGAAAACCAAGCTAAACTTTGATCTAAATCTCCGATTCTTCCATAGGCATAAGCAAAAATAACAGAGAATCTTGCCTCTACATTCGAAACATCTAAATTGTTTATTCTAAAATATTGACTGAGGGTCACCAAAGCTTCTTTGGCTTGATCCAAAGAAAGTTGACTACTTGATATGCGAATTGCTAAAGCTTCTTTAATTGGAAATGCTAATTGCTGAGCCGCCGCTCTTTGATAATAATTTAAAGCTTCCTTCGCCTCTCCTTTTTTGTTTAACTCATCACCTTTTACAATAAAAGGATCGTTAATTACTTCTCCTTTTAAATCTCTACCTACCTGCCAAAGTTCCCAAGGAAACTTAGAGGACGGAAATGAGCCAAATTCTTGAGAACCTATATTTGCAGAAGATATCGTTCCTAATCCACCACCACCTATACGAGGCGAATCTGAAAACTCAGAGGTACATCCGAACAGAGTAGAAATTGTTAATAAGATAGTAAAAGCTGGTCGTAAAAAAGAGAAAAATCTCACGAAAACATCCCCTTCATTTTTTCAAAGAAACTTTGCGTTTCACTATTAGGGGAGTTTCGTCGAATTTCAGAAAGTTTATTTAGAAGCTCTTCCTCTTCTTTGGAAATTTTTCTTGGAACTTCAATTACAACCCTGACGTGCTGATCCCCTCTAGAGTTAGTCCCCAATACTTTAACCCCTCTATTCTTCAAACGAAATACCTTTCCTGAGGTCGTACCAGGAGGAATCTTCATATTTACCATGCCATCTAGGGTAGGAACTGATATTTCCGTTCCTAAAACAGCAGAAGGATATGTAATGGGTACTTCACACATCACATCAGCACCTTCTCGCTCAAAAACTTCATGTTCTTTAACTGCAATTTGAACATATAAATCCCCAGAGCGTCCGCCATCTAAACCGGCTTCTCCCTCTCCACGAAGCTTGAGCCTTTGACCATGCTCAATACCAGCTGGTACCTTAACACTAATTTTTCCTTTAACTTGATCATGACCAGTTCCAGAGCATTTTTTGCAAGGTTTTGAAATCTTCTCTCCGCGACCGCTACAAACATGACATGTACGAGCGATAGTAAAGAATCCCTGTTGCATCCTAACCTGTCCTGCACCACCACAATTTGTACATCGCTCTGCTTTTGAGCCTGGCTCTGCCCCAGATCCAGCACAACCAGAGCAGGCCATATTACGAGAGACGGCAATCTCTTTTTCTGCTCCAAAGGCTGCTTCTTCAAACGTAATATCAAGATTATATTTTAAATCCCTGCCTGCTTGACCTCGACCTCGTCCGCCGCCACCGCCGCCGCCAAAAAATGAACTGAAAATATCAGAGCCAAAAACATCTCCAAAGATGTCCTCAAATCCTGAGAAATCACCACCTTGAAAACCTCGTCCGCCACCTCCTTGCTCAAAAGCAGCATGGCCAAATTGATCGTATTTTCGGCGTGAAGCATCATCGCTCAAAAGAGAATATGCTTCGGTAGCTTCTTTGAATTTATCTTCAGCTTCCTTATTGCCAGGATTTTTATCAGGATGAAATTTGACAGCAAGCTTTCTATAAGCTTTCTTAATCTCGTCTTTCGATGCGCTCTTAGCGACCCCTAAAACTTCGTAACAATCTCTTTTTGCCAAGGTCTAATACCAAATGTTGAATAGTAAAACGGGACGCTAAGTACCGTCCCGTTAATCAAATAATACTATAGTTTTTTAAAAAACATAAGAGAGCTCTTCAAATAAACTACTCTCTAACCTCTTCAAAATCAGCATCAACAACATCATCTCCTGACTTTGTTCCTGCAGCATTAGCCTTTTCTTCTGTTTTAGCTCCTTCAGATTGACCAGTCGACTCTTCCGTCGAACCTTGTTGTGCAGCAGATGCTTTTTTATACATCTCTTCGGAAAGTTTATGAGTAGCTGTATTTAACTTTTCAGTAGCTGCCTTGATTATCTCGGCATCCTCTTTAGTTAGAGCTGCCTTAGCTTCTTCTAATGCAGAGTTCACAGCTTTTGTTTCATCGGCATTCAAGCTTGTGCCAAAGTCTTTCATAGATTTTTCGGAAGAGTAAATCAAACTATCAAGCTGGTTGCGAGCTTCGATAATCTCTTTCTTCTTCTTATCTTCTTCAGCATGAGCTTCGGCATCTTTAACCATCTGCTGAATTTCGGCATCAGATAAACCTGAGTTCGCTGTAATCTTAATTGAAGTCTCTTTCTTTGTGCCTAAATCCTTAGCAGAGACGTGAACAATACCATTACTATCAATATCAAATGTAACTTCGATTTGAGGAACTCCGCGTGGTGCTGGAGGAAGATCTCTTAGCTCAAAACGACCTAGGGTCTTATTATCTCCAGCCATTTCACGCTCACCTTGCAAAACGTGAATCGATACTGCTGGTTGATTATCAGCGGCAGTCGAAAAAACTTGGGACTTCTTAGTAGGAATGGTTGTGTTTTTCTCAATCAACTTAGTAGCAACACCACCGAGGGTCTCGATACCAAGACTTAAAGGTGTAACATCCAAAAGAAGCACGTCTTTTACTTCACCTTTCAAAACGCCACCTTGAACAGCAGCTCCTATTGCAACTGCTTCATCGGGATTAACGCTCTTAGAAGCTTCCTTACCAAAGATTTTCTTAACACGAGCCTGTACAGCCGGCATACGTGTCATACCACCAACAAGAATTACCTCATCAATATCACTTGGTGACATGCCTGCATCTTTCAATGCAACTCGGCAAGGATCTTCTGTGCGATCTAACAAATCCTCGCAAAGCAATTCAAGTTTAGATCTAGAAAGCTTCACGTTCAGATGCTTAGGACCACTTGCATCAGCAGTAATGTAGGGCAAATTAATATCTGTTTCAGAAACAGTGGAAAGCTCGTGCTTGGCTTTTTCAGCAGCCTCTTTCAATCTTTGAAGAGCCAAGGTGTCTTTTCTTAAATCAATACCTTGATCCTTTCTGAATTCATCAGCTAAGAAATCAACAATTCTTAAATCGAAATCCTCACCACCAAGATAAGTATCTCCATTAGTAGATTTTACTTCGAAAACACCATCTCCAAGCTCTAATATTGAAACGTCAAAAGTACCACCACCTAGGTCAAATACGGCAATAGTTTTCTCAATGCCTTGCTTATCTAATCCATAGGCAAGAGCAGCCGCAGTGGGCTCATTGATAATTCGCTTTACATCAAGACCGGCAATCTTTCCGGCATCTTTAGTTGCCTGACGTTGTGCATCATTAAAGTAAGCAGGCACTGTAATAACAGCCTCTGTTACTTCTTCCCCAAGATAATCCTCAGCAGTCTGTTTCATCTTGATAAGAATCTGTGCCGAGATCTCTTGTGGGCTCTTATTTTCACCTTTCAGTTTTACCCAAGCATCACCATTTGGAGCTTCTGCAATCTCGTAAGGAAGAACTGCTTTAGCTTTTTTTACTTCTTCAGAAGTAAACTTGCGACCAATCAGTCTTTTAACGGCAAAAATTGTATTCTTTGGATTTGTTACAGCTTGCCTCTTAGCAACTTGACCAACGGTTCTTTCCCCCGAGTCACTCGTTGCAACAACGGAAGGAGTTGTCCTAGCACCTTCACTATTCGAAATTACAACTGGACTTCCGCCCTCCATGATAGCAACGCAAGAATTCGTCGTTCCTAAATCTATTCCAATAATTTTGCCCATGTTTTATTTCCAGTAATTATAAAAAATTGAGAGCTAATCTCTCCATTATCTAAGCTTTTATTAAATCTATGTTTATTAAATAAGCATCAAAGTTCAAAGAATCAAGTTCACTGAGTCAATTTTTAGCAAACGGATCTTAAAGTTTTTATTGCTTATCTTCCAAGGGGTTAGACGATTCATCCCCAGCCACCACAACCTGGCCAACTCGAATAAGCTTATCTTTATAGAAATAGGCCTTTTTGAGCTCAGAAACAATCGTACCTGGCTTAACATCAGGAGAAGCAACCTGACTTAAAGCTTGGTAAAATTGCGGATCGAAATTTTTTCCAACTGCGGAATCACTTCTAACTCCATTTTTAGATAAGACATCCAAAAATGACTTATGGATCATCTCCATTCCTATACGCAATTGTCCAGCATCAGACTCTCTTGCTAAAGAAGCCCTTTCAAAATTATCAATAACCTCAAGTAAATCGACAATAATTTGCTCACCACCATACTTGATGAGATCAGAACGTTCTTTGATCACACGCTTTTTATAATTATCAAAATCTGCCAATGCTCTAAGATACTTTTCATAACTATCCTTGGCTTCAGATCTAGCTTTCTCTAACTCAGAATCCTCAACGGTCACTGACTGATTTTCATCAATAGAAGCTTCGCCGTTAAGGCAGTCTTTGTTCTCTTCAGTTTCATTCTCGTTCATTTTGTCTCGTAACCACTTTAAACTATTTATCATTTCTATAATTTCAGATAATTGCCGTAACCGTTCTGAGGGAAAAAAGCAAAACAAACCTCAGCGAAAGTAAAATCCATTTTGGCATATTGTATTGTCAAAACCTAGTCGGTTTTGTTTTTTCCCGACTGGTTATTTTTATCACCTCGAATTTGCTCCGCAAATTCGCCCCTTAGGAGCCATAAACAACCTCCAAAGAAAACATGCTAAGATTTAACTCGAAAGCTTAATAATAGCCTATCAGAAAGACTCTCTGATACAGTAGATAGGTAATCACTAATTTAACAAATTGCAACCATCCTCAAATGGGTCGAATTTTACAATCAGCCATAGAATTTGAAGGAACTGTCCTAAGGGCATTTCCCTATAGCGACTCAGATTTAATACTAAAAGTCCTCTCCCCTACGAAAGGCAAAATTTCTTTAATCGCTAGACATGCCCGACAAAGCAAAAAAAAATTCTCCAGCAGTTTTGACACATTTGATACAGGAACATTTAGGGTCAAGATTCACGGATCTCAAAAACAGGATTCTCTAGGAAATATTTTAGAATTTTTGCCTCGCAGAAGTTTTGCTGAATTAAGGACAGATCTTGATAGGCTAGTTATCGCCTCGGTGCTTTGCGAAAGTTTTGATGCGCTTATCCCTGAGTTTTCTCCTGATAGCTGCGATTGTTACGGACTACTTGAATTAGGACTCCAAGCCATATCAAGTTCCGAAGAGCCTAAGAGTGCCCTTAAAGCTTGTTTTTTATCTTTGGCAAATCTTTTAAAACGGGAAGGAATTCTCGGTGACGCACCACTTATTCCTACGAGTAAGAACCTTCTTCATATTCTAAAAATAATTTCGAATAATGTTAATCGAGAATTAAACACAATCGCTTCGCTCAAAGAAATATTAGGACGGCTTTAATTTTTTGAATTACAAGCATTCAATGCTTGATCTTCACACATCCATCTTTGAACTAATTTGCCAGACTGACTAGTTACACAAAATTTTTCTGCGAATCTTGAGCAACATGAAAGATTACCAGCACAGCGTGTAATCTCATTCTTAGAAAACGAATCTGGATTATAAACATTATTAGCAATCTGCTTTGAAGGAGTTGCAAGAGATAAAAAGATGCCACAGGAGGCCATTATGATAAATTTTAAACCTGTCACTTAAACCGATAAAGTAAAGGGAAAACCTTATTGTTTATAAACAGAGCAAAATACATGCCAGGGAAAATTCTTAGACAGTATTAGAAAGTTACCGAACAATGATGCTAATTTAATAAATAGAGGATTGGTTATCCAGTAATAGATTCTAAGTAAATGGAAAGATATCTCTTAAGATTGCGCAAAGTTTAAGCAAAAACTAATGACAACCGCATTTAGTACCACATTTCTTTTTAGTATCGCTTGAACTATCTGAGGCAGCCGCTGGCTTTGAATCCCCTGCAGATTCGGACTTACTGCTATCTGAACCAGCTGGGGTTGTTTTTGTGCCAGAGGAACCAGAAGCTGGATAATCAGTTTTATACCAACCGCCACCTTTAAGATGGAAAGAAGAAGCTGAAATTAAACGCTCTGCCTTCTTTGGACACTTGGAATCTTCACAATCAATCTTAGCCTTAAGTGGCTTATCGGATACTTTTTGGATGGCATCAAAATGTCCACATTTTGAGCAGTTATATTCGTAAATTGGCATAGCTAATTAGTTAATTGATAAATTAAACCTTTGTAGAAGTTAATCATTGCTCAGAATTGAGTCAAGTACCGAGACTCTTTTAAGGCATTGGAGCATATGTAACAGTAGCATTTAAAGCCATCTGCACCGCATAGTGCGAGATAAGCCCAACGAGAAATTCCTGTAAAAACAACAATATCAAAAGCAAAATCATCGGGGAGAGATCTATTCCCGGTCCAACTGGAGGGACATAGCGTCGAATTGGGCGTAATAGTGGTTCTGAACTATCATAAAGAAATCTTACAATTGGATTTGAGGGATCCGCATTAACCCAAGAAATTATTGCGCGTCCAATAACTACAAAAATAATAAGGTTAATTACTACCCCTAAGACTGCTGCAACACCTTTTAAAAGAAATGCTAAAATAGCCAAAATGTATCCTTATTTCATAAACATAAATTATTCTGTATCATTTTATATCAAATAACGAGAGTCTGTGGAACTGATGGTTATTTATTGTGAGATTATTCTACAATGCCAAAAATAAGACCTGGAGCTGCCAAAAGCGGCGATAAAATAAAATTTCACTTTACAGTTAAATTGCCTACTGGATTCGTGGTTAACACTACTCTTAATGGTAGTCCCGCAGAAACTGTACTTGGCTCTGGTCAAGCAGTTAAGGGTTTAGAGAAAGCTCTTCGTGGATTACTGCCAGGAGAATCAAAAACCGTAATAGTTCAATCACAAAATGCTTTTGGTGAACGTAAGAACAGTTTGATGGTTCCAGTTGCGAAAAATCAGCTTGAAGATCGACAATATCTACCTGGACAAGTCACAGAATTTAAACAACCCAACGGTGTAACGATTCCTGCTAGAATTCGATTGGTTGATGAGTTCATGGTGATGTTCGATCTAAACCATCCGCTGGCTGGTCATGATCTAACTTATGAAGTTCAGATGATTGAGGTTGTTTCAGGAAATGTTAATAAGAAAATTAGAGGAAAATAACTCTTTTATTCCTCGAGAGTAGATTTTGATTTTAAAAGTATTAACTCAGATTTACCATCCCCCAAAACAAATAGTGTTTTTCATTTTCAAAGAGTTAACAAGAAACAAGATTTGACTTAGTGTCCATTGTCATACCTTATCATTTGGCAATTATTTTTGATAAACACTATACAAATTAAATTTCGTACTACAGATTTTAACTACCTTTCCCCAAACAAAGCTGTGCCAATTCTGACCATTGTAGCACCCTCTTCTATAGCAATTTCAAAATCTTGTGACATGCCCATGCTTAACTCTAGATTTTGATATCGATCGTCCAAAGCGTCTTTAATTTTCTTCATGTTCTTAAAATCTTTGCGAGAATCTTGGGGATTCTCATAAAGCTCTGTAATGGTCATCAGTCCTACTAGCTTTAAATGTTTAAGCTCTTCAATCTCTGCCAAGATATTGAAGACTTCATTGGCATTCATCCCACCTTTTTTGGGATCGTTTGAAACATTAACTTGCAACATTATCTCTTGAATTTTTCCTAAATTAGAAGCTTCTTTGTTAATTAATATTAAAAGCTTTTCCGAATCTATAGATTGTATAACATCAAATAATCTAACTGCCTCTTTAACTTTATTACTTTGAAGCTTTCCGATTAAATGACATTTGGATTCAGGGCTAAGGTTTATTTTTTTATCTTTAAATTCTTGAACATAATTTTCGCCAAATATGACAAGCTCTGGCTTATCTTTTTTTAGAAGTTCGTACTGAAGCATTTTTCTAACATCTTGCTTCTTTGAAACCGCGATTAAACTGACTTGATCTTTCCGGCCTGATTTTAAAAGTGACAATTGAATTTGATATTCAATTTTTGATAATTTGTCGGCTAACACTGAATTAAACCAACCTTTTTTGCAGCAGAGATAAATTGAGAAAGTGGCAACCCAACAACATTTGTATATGACCCTTCGATGCGATTTACAAAGGATGCTCCAATTCCCTGAGCGCCATATGAACCCGCTTTATCCATCGGTTCATTTGTATCTACATATTTCTCAATTTCACTTTTTGTTAGGGCTTCAAAAAAGACCTTGGTTTGACAACTTTCCGTATACTGAATATCTTTAGAAAGAATCGTAAAAGCTCCCCACACATAGTGATCTCGACCTTGAAGACTCATAAGCATTCTTATTGCATGATCTCTATCTTTAGGTTTTCCAAGAATCTCCCCATCTAAAGCTACAACTGTATCAGCCCCTACAACGAATGAATTGGGGAATTTTTTAAAAACATCCTGGGCTTTCTGCAAAGAAAGTATTTCTACCAATTCTTTTGGTGAATTTGCCTTAACAATCTCTTCATCAATACCTGAAGGATAAACTTCAAAATTTAAACCACATGTGGTGAGTAGCTCTTTCCGTCTTGGAGAACTAGATGCTAAGACTAAATTATTTTGCAAAGCACTAGATTGAGCGACCGACCGCATTGGAAACCTTATCTAATTTTAACATAAGAGATCTAAAAGCATCGAAAGTTAAGGCTTGTTTTCCATCACTAAGTGCCTTCTCTGGAGTTGCGTGAACCTCAATCATAATTCCATCAGCTCCTGCTGCAATCGCAGCTAAAGCCATTGGCTCAACATATCTAGCTACCCCTGTGCCATGACTTGGATCCACAATAATTGGCTGCTTAAGCTTTTCTTTAAGAACTGAAATTGCAGCTAAATCAAGACAAAATCTCGTATTTGAATCAAAACTTCGAATACCTCGTTCACAAAGGATCACATTACTATTTCCGTGACTAAGAATATATTCAGCAGCTCCCACAAACTCTTCAATCGTAGCCATCATGGATCGTTTCAATAAAACTGGTTTATTTAATCTGCCCAGATCTTTAAGCAATGGATAATTGTACATATTGCGGGCACCTACCTGAAAGGCGTCGACGTGTTCCGCCATTTCTTCAAGCATTCGCTGATCCATTACCTCACTGATTATCGGAGAGCCAAAAGTTTTTTTGGCATTATCTAAAATATTAAAACCAGTACTTCCTAACCCCTGAAAAGAATATGGTGAGGTACGAGGTTTAAAAATACCGCCTCGAATTGCCTTGGCTCCAGACTCTTTAACTGAGGAGATGACTGCTAAAAATTGCTCTTCAGATTCAATGGAGCACGGCCCGGCAATAACACAGATCTCTTTTCCACCAATAGCGACATCAGAGCTCAATCTTACAACTTTTCTATCTGACTCAAACGGGGCAACGCGATCTTGCTCTCGGCGTGTTTTATAGGCCTCAATATCTGTTACAACTCCTTTCATAACTACCTAAGAAAAACTAAAAATCAAACTATCAATCAAAAGATCCTTAATAGATCTTGCGTTTATAACGATCTTATTTCCTTTTTCAAAATGAACCATTTCCATACTCCAATCGCGTTGGTTCTCAGACTCTATCTTTAAGACATTCCATCCTCGCACATGCAAGACCTCTAACAAACGCGACACAGTAGGAATTTCAAAAAAGAAGTGTCGATCTGCATCGAAAAGCTCTGAAATTGTACCAGTAAACAATGAAATAAGTCGATTATTCGTGAGCAAACAAAACTCTTCACAGCCTAGGTCAGCAAAGCCTCGCCCTAAATGTAAGCCAGGCTCATAATTTGGTTCATGGCCTTTCTGCTTCAAGGATTCACATTTAGTAAGATAACTTTTGCTTTCCCACACAATCTATCTTTCCTGAATTTGAACTCTATCAAAATACTCTACTGTTGAGGTTCCGCCTTCTACTAGTGTCATCTCTGATACCCGAGTAAGAATAGCCTCTTCATGAAATTCCTTAATATTCGAAACTCCCATATTACACATAGTAGATTTTAATTTAGCCATTGAGACATCAATTTTATCTGAAAGACTGCCACTATATGGAACATAGGCATCAACACCTTCTTCGAAAACTAGTCCTGGTTTTTCACCACCTTCTTTGTATCTTTCCCAATTTCTTGCTCTGTTAGATCCCTCACCCCAATAAGGCTTATACATTCCACCTTTGTAGGTTACTTTAGGAGTTGGGCTTTCTTCTGTCATGGCAAAATATTTACCCATCATTACAAAATCAGACCCAATAGCAATTGCCATAATAATATGTGTATCATTATTTAAACCACCATCTGAGCAGATTGGAACATAAATTCCAGACTCCTTTAGATATGCATCTCTAGCCGCGGCGACATCAAACAAAGCAGAAGCCTGGCCACGCCCAATACCTTTTTGTTCACGTGTAATACAAATAGATCCACCACCAATACCAACTTTAACAAAATCTACTCCTGCAACTTCGACAAGATATTTAAAACCCTCGGCTGAAACCACATTACCGCCACCAATTACTAAATCATCTCCGTATTGCTTACGAAGATATCTAATTGCATCTGTTTGCCACTCTGAAAATCCATCGGATGAATCAAAACAAACACTATCAGCACCAGCTTCTATTACAGCCTTTGCACGCTCTTTATAATCAAAAGTATTAAGTGCCGCTCCAACAAAAAGTTGTTTATTATCATCAGTTAACTCATCTGGATTTGACTTATGATCGAAATAATCTCTTCTGAACACCAATGATCTTAAATTTCCTTCTTTATCTACTACAGGCAAACATTCCTTTTTTGCTTTCCATAATCTTTCTGTCGCATCCTGTAAGGTGACACCTTCATATTCTAAAACTAAATTTTCTAACTTCGTGCAATATTCGATTACTGGTCGGGATAGATCGTCTTTAAATTCCCAGAAATCCTTGCTTTTTAATAATCCAATTAGTTTTGAATGCGCTTTGCCGCCTTCAGTAATTGGAATTGTTGAATGTCCAGTTCGATTACGCATCTCAACTGCTTCGGCTAGAGTGGCACTAGGTGAAAGATTAGAATCTGAAACTACAAATCCAGCTTTATGCTCTTTGACTTCCTTAACCATGTGAGCTTGAGAATCAATCGACTGAGAACAATAAATAAAGCTACAACCACCTTTTCTAGCCAAGGCAGTTGCTAACTTTTCACCAGAAACAGCTTGCATGGCAGCAGAAACAATAGGGATGTTCAATTGCCGCTTTGGGCCTTGAGATTCTTTGTATTTTTGTATGCTAGCGACTAAATTTATATTACTAGGCACATGTTTCTTTGTAGTAAGCCGCGGAACAAGAAGGAATTCGTTGAAGGTGCGGGAAATATCGTCGATGATTTTCGCCATTATGATTACCTAGAAAGATAGATGGTTAATGGCGATAGAGTATAACAGAGAGGGGATTATTAAGAAAGCAGGCTGAAGAATTGTCAATTCAGGTTATTTTAATGCTTCTGAATAGTTTTCTTCTCTAGCATCAGCTCTTTCAATCAGTACACAATCTCCGCCAGCAACAGGATGTATAATTCCATCAATAATTACTGAATCTTCAGTTTCAAGTTTCACTGATTCCACCTGCAAAGTGCTCGAAAACTTAAAATTTCTTCGACTGCCAGATGCCAGAGTTAAATTAAGAGAAGCTTCAATACCAGCTCTACCTAATCCAGCAACCACTTCATTAAGGGGCTGATCTCCTTTTGGTCTATAAATCACAGAGACTTTTGGATCTGCCACACGAGAAACATCTTCAAATGGACTTGTTGGATTAAGTTCTGGGCTTACTAAAATGGCAGCCCTTGCATATGCTGGATATCCAACGGTTGAGATTTTACCACGGGCACTTGCTTTAGCAGCAAAACGAAGTTTTTTTAAACTATACCCGGTATCTTTAAGAGTTGAAACGTCGTACTGACTTGCATCCTCTTGAAAATGTCGAGGACAAATCGCCACTCCCCATAAAGAATTTTCAATCACTGGAGTCAAAATAACTATAATACTTCTTCTTTCTGAGCCTTCCAAAAATACAATTTTTCTCTCCTGTTTTGGAAAAGCCATCTTAAAACCTCCCGCAAAACTTGCTGAAAACGGATCGGAAAGCTTAGCTAAAAATGATTCCTGATCTAATTCTAAATATGTAGAAAATGACGGTTTTCCTTGAATTGGACTCTCCCAAAAAAGCTCCACGGAGATTGAAGTTTCTGCTTGAGCCTCACTCCCAATCCAATATCTCTCTTTTAAAGTTTTTGCTTCTGAGTTTAATTCGTAATTAAAACTACTCACGGGAATTGGAAAGGTTTCAGATTTTAATTTTGTGGCTGACAGGAAATATTTTGTAATTTCCGCATTAATGCGCGGTAAGTCTTTTATAATTCCTGAATGTTGCTCCTGGGCATAACAAATAGTGCAACTCAAAAGTAAAAAAAACAGGAAAGAATTTATTCTAATTCTCATTTTATACCACAAAATAATAAACCACTTTCAATAGTTTCTAAGTCCGTCCAAATTGATACTTTCTCATACTGATACCAAGCACAATGCCGATACAAAACATTGATACTAAAACAGAAGATCCACCATAGCTAAAAAGAGGTAAGGTAATGCCCACAACTGGCAATATGCCAATGACCATGCCGATATTAACAATTATATGAAAGAAAAAAAGAGAAGAAACTCCAACCACAATAAAAGAAGCAAATATATCTCTACTCTTTGATATAATACTCAAAAGTGACACCATGAAAAAGAAGTAAAGACCAAGAACAATCACGGATCCCAAAAAACCCCATTCTTCTGCAAGTACAGAGAATACAAAATCAGTTGTATGCTCAGGCAAAAACTCAAGTTGGGCCTGAGTTCCTTGAAAGTATCCTTTGCCAGCAAAGGCTCCAGAACCAACGGCTATTTTAGATTGATTGAGATGGTAACCACTGCCTAATGGATCTGAAGTAGGATCGATTAATGTCCAGACTCTTCTTTTTTGATAATCATGCAAAGAATTCCAAACTGGGACAACGGCAATAGCTCCAAGGATTGCCAATGAAACTAAAGTTCTGGGTCGAATTCCAACAAAAAAAAGCATACCAAATCCAGCCGATCCTAATGAAAGGGCAGTTCCCAAATCAGGCTGCCTTATGATCAAACTCATCGGCAACAACATTAAAAGCGTTGGTATAATGATACTTTTAAGTGTAAATCCACCCAGAGGCAATCGTGTTCTGGATAGATATCTGGCCATCACTAAAATAACTGCAACCTTGGCAATTTCAGATGGTTGAAATCTAAAATCACCAATAGGAAACCACCTCCTGGATCCATTCACGACGGTACCAAACAACAAAACCCCTATCAGCATTAGAATGCAAGCAATATAGAATGGATATGCCACTCGATAGAGGCTTTGACTATTAACCACCATGCCAACTAACATGAAAATCAAGCCAACTCCCATGAACATGGCCTGCTTGGTAAAAGGAACGCTCTTAGGTGCATACCCAAAAATTCCGAGATTTCGACTTGTAGAATTTGGATCAAATCCTGCGCTATAGAGGACAACCAACCCAGCTGCACAGATAAAAAGTGTTGCCAGCAAAAGTTTATAATTAAAATGATTAAATATTCTTCGATCTATTAGCATCTAATTTTTTACCTTTTTAAGATCGATTTATACTGCCTTCAATATTGTGCGGTACTAGTTTAACTTTATGAGATTTTACACTTTCAAAATATGCTTCAAAAATTGCTTTTGCGATCGGAGCTGCAGCAGCTCCGCCATGTCCGCCATTTTCTACAAAAACTACGACTACGAGTTCAGGCTTATCGGCAGGCGCATAAGAAGCAAACCAAGCATGATCCTTTAAATGATCCCCTTTTGCAGTAACATCTAATGAGACAACCTGAGCAGTTCCAGTCTTTCCAGCCACAAGTATCTCCGGAAACTTCTCTAGTTTCGCTCTTCCTCCAGTGCCCTTTTTATCATTGACTACTCCTATCAAAGCATCTCTGATTATCTTTACAGCATTTGCATTCAGTGTGCTTTGACTTAGAATTTCTGGAATGAACTCCTGTATGGCGTGTCCATCTTCACCAGAGATCTTCCTAACAGCTTGAGGTCTAATAAGTTTCCCTCCATTAACCAATGCTGCTAAAGATCTTGCCATCTGAATTGGGGTTGTCATAATTGCCCCTTGTCCAATAACAACAGAAAGAGTTTCTCCAGGATACCAAATTTTATCCTCGGCTTTACTAAAATATTGTCGCTTCCATTCTGTTGATGGTATCAAGCCTTTACTCTCTTGGCCCAATGCCAAACCAGTTGGCATTCCCAAACCAAAATCTGTGGAGTATTTATGAATAGTATCTATGCCAAGCTTGGTAGCTAGAGAATAAAAATAGGTATCGCATGACTCAACAATTGCGGATCTAAGATCTACCCAACCATGCCCGACATGTTTATGACATCGGTATCGTCTACCGGCAAAGCTATAATATCCTGGACAATAGACTGTTTCATATTGGCTAATAACTTTCTCTGATAATCCAGCCAAGGCAGTAATTATCTTAAAAACAGAACCGGGAGGATAAGCAGATTGAAGTACCCTATTTGTTAATTTCGATGTTCGACCAGCAGATAACTCCCTCCAAGCATCCGTTGAAATTTCCCCTGTAAATATATTGGGATCAAATGCAGGCAATGAAGCTAAGGCTAATATCTCTCCAGAATTGGGATCTAAAGCAACAGCTGCTCCCTTTAAACCAGCCAGTCCATTTTCTGCCGCAGCCTGAACAGCTGCATCAATAGTTAAATAAACATCATTGCCCATTCTCTCTTCTTCAAAAGAGAATTCACTAATCCTAGTACCCATCGCATTGACCTCAACACGCTGAAGTCCCCTAACACCTCTCAACATATCTTCAAGATTTGATTCTAATCCAAACTGACCAACCACTTCTCCTTGCTGATATCCCTTATATTTCACACCACTAAGCTGATCTTTTGTTATCTCCCTTATGTATCCCAAGAGGTGTGAGGCCGATTCCTTATAAACATAATCTCTAGCGGGTGTCGCCTCTATTGATATGCCTGGCAAATGAAATTTATTAACTGCCACCTTAGCAACAGTATCTCTAGATGCATCTTTAATTAAGAGCTTAGGCTCAAAAGGTTTACGCTTGCGACTTAAAGGATTATTTTTATTAATTGATCCGGGAGTGACTCCGATTAACTTTTCAAGCTTCTCAATAACTCTTTTCTCATCAGGACAATCCTCTGTAACAAGCTCAATGTTAAAGGCAGGTCGATTGGCTACTAAAGTTTCTCCCCAGCGATCATAAATCATCCCTCGTGGTGCTTGAACATATACAGATCTAATTCTGTTATTCTCTGAGAGATTTCTAAAGTAATCTCCTTTTACAATCTGTAGATACCATAATCTCAAGATTAAAAGAGAAAACATTATTGAGATGACAACCAAAGAAATTCTAACTCGGATAGCAAGATTCAAAGATGGTTTTTCGTAAATGGCCACAAATTTGATTTAAATAAAAAATGTTACTTAACTCGACCAGCCTGGATCACCCATACTGCTTTTGCTAGTCCTACCCTCAACATTAATGCGTTTTAAATATTTAAACACAAATGGCGCCACTAATGCAGAAGCAAAAGCCTCAAGCGGAGAGTATCTAAAAATAACCGTTAACAATCCTTCAGTGGGCACAAACTGAGAGGTAATGATTGCAGCAACTCCGTGACTCACAAAAGAAGCGACTAGAACAACAAGTCCTAAAGTAAAAGGCGAATCAACAAAAAGTCTTTTCGAGAAGCTTGTAACTAAAAAATAGACTAATACAGCAGCAGAGGCATTGGGTCCCAATAAAAGATGTGAACCAAACAGATCGTATTCGAGACCTAAAAAAAAGGCAAAAAGCGCAGCATCGTTTTTTTGCCTAAAAAACCCAAGATAAACTACTAAGATTAAAATTAAATTAGGAATAGCACCAAATGGCAAAATCACTTTTAAGATCGAGCCCTGAATAATAAGACCAATTAAACCAACAAAAATGTAAAATAAAAATCCTTGCATTACTTTCTTAATCCTTCAGGTAATGGGACTACTTGCATTACTGGCACTGAGGTAACTACAAATATATTCTCTAACTTTAAAAAATCGACTGCCGGTTGAACTTGAATTCGATGAAAAAGTCTTCTAGCTGGAGGATCTACGTTTGTTACAACTCCAATAAACAATCCTTTGGGATAAATTCCATCTAACCCTGAAGCAATAATCCGATCCCCTATTTTAACATCTTCTTTTTCAATCAAATAACTTAATCTAGCCAACCGACCACCCGAACCCTCGACTATTCCTCTAGCTCGTGTGCGTTGAATTACTGCATCTATTGAACTGGCATGATCACTAACCAGAAGAACTCGAGAGCTTGTTCGTGAAGTACTAATCACATGTCCCACGACTCCCTTTCCCTCAATAACACTCATCCCTTTTCTTATTCCATTTATAAAACCTTTATCTATCGTTACAGATTTAACCCAATTTGAAGGATCGTAACCAATAACATTTGCAGCAATGCCTTCAATTTTTAACTCCTGAACTAATCCCATCAACTGGCGTAGTCGTTGGTTCTCGCCTTCAAATTCCAAAAGTCGAGAATTTTCAGCTTCCAGGGCAAATAATCTCTGTTTTAAATCTGCATTCTCTCTATTTACTCTGACCAGCCAAAGATAATCATCCCAAATATTCGATACGCTACGATCTACTATCCCAACTAAACTTTGAAGTGGAGTAACGATTTCAGAAACGACTCTGTTACCAAGCTCAGCAGTTTCTGGATTTTTTGCCGAAAAAGCACTAAGGAAAAGACCAAGAAAAAAAAGAGATAGTGAGTAGCCTAATATTTTGGTTGAGCTTTGGGCTCCGAGATTCGACATACAATTTTGGAGAAACTTCTATGACATTAGTGTTGCATCAACACATCTCTATATTGATCTAATTGATCCAAAACTTTACCTGATCCGATCACAACGGCAGCCAAAGGATCATCAGCTACAGCAACTGGCAAACCAGTCTCGTCGGAAATTAGCTTATCTAGATTTCGAAGCAAGGCTCCACCTCCTGCCAGGGTGATTCCTCTATCTAAAATATCAGAGGAAAGTTCCGGAGGTGTTCTCTCTAAAGCGTTTCTTACTGCCTCAACAATCTGATTAACCGGCTCAACTAAAGAATCACGAATTTCTTCTTCTGTAATAACGAGCGTTTTCGGCACACCCTGTACTAAATCTCGACCTTTAACTTCGATAGAAAGGTTCTCACCTGTAGCCTTGGCTGTACCAACAGCAATCTTTATCTGCTCAGCGGTTCGTTCTCCGATGAGAATATTATATCGCCTCTTTAAATAGCTCACGATGGCTTCATCCATCTTATCGCCACCAACTCTTATGGAGCGGGAATAAACAATTCCTTTCAATGAAACAACCGCCACCTCGGTTGTTCCGCCTCCAATATCAACGATCATGCTTCCACAGGCTTCGGTAATGGGTAATCCAGCTCCTATAGCAGCTGCCATTGGCTCTTCAATTAAATAAACTTCCCTTGCGCCTGCTGACTCGGCAGAACTCACCACAGCTCTTTTTTCAACTTCTGTAATTCCATGAGGAACACAGATAATTATTCTGGGTCTCACTAAAGTTCGCTTGTTATGAACTTTTCTAATAAAATATCGGAGCATCTCTTTTGTGATTTCAAAATCGGCGATTACTCCATCTTTCATTGGTCTAATGGCTCTAATAGAACCGGGGGTACGGCCTAACATATTTTTGGCTTCTGCTCCAACCGCGACAATTTTTCTTCGGCCAGAAGGACCATCTTGAACTGCCACCACTGATGGTTCATTACAGACAATACCCTGACCCTTAGAATAGATAAGCGTATTGGCAGTTCCTAAATCAATGGCTAAATCGTTAGAGAAGAGACCAAATAATGAATCAAAAATCATACTAAAAACTTATAAATTTTCTTGCTAAAGTAGTGAAATCTAAAAGAAATGTACCTAGCCAAGTGGCAAAAGGCAACAAAACACTTAATTAAGTCTAGCTAAGATTCGGAGAGTTGTCTTTGGATAACTTCAGGGAAAATCTGCAACTCGGAATCAATGGCTTTTATACTCAACTCTTGGATTTGCTCCACTAAGAAGGATATCTGCTCATCCTGGGGTAGAAGTCGATCTACAAAAATAGTCTTAGAATCATTATGACGGCAAAAACCACTTGTAGCTTTCCAACCAGGCCCTCTTTTAAGCTCTTCTCTACGAACCAAGAATCCAGATCTACCCAAGACCGAGCTTAGTCCTTTAAAGACAGCTTCTTTTTTAGGATCTTTTATAACGGCCAAACCCTTACGGACTCGCTTTTTCTTGATAATAATTGCCATATCTTTAATATCTTTGGGCATTTTATCTGAGTTTGCCATTAAATGGCCTAAACTCTTGTTTTTTTATACTCTTTTCTGTAACATCCCCAACTTCGCTAGACAAGGCATTAGCGATACAATCATCTCACTGAGTTAGCTATCCTAAGGTTGAGTTATCTCTGAGTTGACCTGTATAATAAGTAAAAGCGAATTTACAGTTTACCATTGGTGGATTATGTCATCTTCATCTTCGATTCTAAATAAAATCAACAGCGAACTTAAAGCTGCAATCAAGTCACCTATTCCAGTATTTCGTACAGGAGACACAGTACGTGTTCATGCCAAAATTGTCGAAGGTCAGAAAGAAAGAATTCAGATTTTTGAAGGTCTTGTAGTTAAGAGCTCAAACGGCAGAAATGCAAATGGAACTTTCACCGTCCGTAAAATTTCCTTTAATGTTGGCGTTGAAAGAACCTTCTATCTTCATAGCCCGCGTATTGATAAAATTGAACTAGTCGCAACTGGATCAGTAAGAAGAGCAAGACTTTTCTACTTGAGACCTTTACGAGGTAAGGCTGCCAGAATTAAGTCAAAACTGAACGAGACATCATCAACAGTTGAGGTTGCATCTGAGGACACTAGCGTAACTGCTGATACATCACAGCCAGCTGCTTAAAATTTCTCTTTATCTCATTTTACAGGATCCGTTAAATTCGGCATCCGTGATAATTAATGACTTAGTTTCTATATCAGCTGACAATCGTCCGCCTGGCATAACTTCAATCTTATCCTTAGCTAAGACAGAGCCTTCAACCTCTCCCATAATAATCAAAGACTCGACATCAATCTTTGCATTAATTTTACCGGTTCGTCCAACTACTAAAGCTTTAGATGAAAAGACTTCGCCAGTAAGCTTGCCATCTATCTTGACTGGAGTGTCAAAACTCAACTTACCATTTATAACAGTGCCCTCACTTAAAACTGAACGAATATTTCCACCAAGACGCGCCGCTACCTGGTCTTCTTGAATGGTCGAAAGAGGAGGTATGTAAGGAGCCAACATTGTAGAAGTAGTGGGAATTCCTATCGGCATAGAAGCTTGAGCAGGAGTCGGCAAAACAGAGGAGCTTTTAGCTTCTTCTGTATTAGATGAGAAATTTACCTTTCGGTGCTCTTTAGGTTTCTTTAACCAACTCACAAGTAATACCTTTATAAAAATTCATGCTGTAACTATTATAACCTTTATAATAGTTTCTTTTATACCCTAAAAACAACTGCAAGTATGAAATACTTTTTGTTTACTGACCCAAAAACCGATCGACAGTTAAACTATCCATTATGAAAGTTAGAGCTTTAATTTTGGCCGCTGGCTTCGGTAAGCGCCTTGGGGACTTAACCAAAGATTGCCCTAAACCGCTAGTTAGAATCGGCGAAGCTCGTTTAATAGAACTAGGGCTTTGGCATCTCTCTAAAGCTGGTTTTACAGAAATCACTATCAACCTTCATTACCTGGGACAAAAAATTGCTGATTTCCTTGGTGACGGAAGTCGTTACAAAATGCAAATTTCATATTCATGGGAAGATCCGATTTTAGATACGGGCGGTGCAATTAAAAAAGTATTTGCAGAAAACCCCAATAATCCAATCCTTATTTTTAATTGCGATGCAGTTTTTGGTAAAGATTTTAATCTAAAGAAATTTATTGCTGATTTTTTAAATCATAAAGATCGACCGATTGCTGCGATGGTCTTAAGAAATCCGCCTAAAGATAATCAATTCGGAATTGTTAAAGCTATTGCATACGAAGAGGTACTCAGGATTACTCAAATCCTAGAGACAAAACTTTCTCCGTTACTCAAAGAGAAATCTCAGGATTACATATTCGCAGGAGTTCATATATTCTCAAAGGAGATCGCTTCTTACTTTCACAACTTGCCCGAAATTTTCTGCTCTATGAAAAATCTTTATCCAAAGCTTTTAGAAGATAACAAAATAATAACAGGTCATCTTTTTAATGGTTACTGGAATGATACTGGAACTCCTGAGCGACTTGAGGATGCAAAGAAGGCTATCGGTCGTAATGAACTGTCTTGGAAAGGCTAAGATTACTTTGACACGTTTGCTCCAGACATCTATCAAAGCTGGCGTATGATCAAAAAAGATAATAAATCTTTGGGCAACCTTCTTTGTGTATTCTTTGAAGCCTCATTCCTTCAATTTTGCTTATTGTCATTTAGAAAAACTTCAAAACTATCTAAAAGACATTTTAAGACTAATCCTTATGAGATCATTGCTTTACTCGACAAAGAAAATGGAAGCCGTTTAGTGAGTTGGATTAAGCAGACTAAGGAACAGCCCTTTTTTGCTTTAATGTACATGTATGGCAGCCACTTCCCTTACTATGCTTCAAACCTAAACGACACCTTAACTTCAAAAGAGATCTCTTCATACTATTTCCCCAAAGAAAAATTAGAATTTTATCGTGATCGCTTTGTCGCAACAGTAAAAGATTTAGATTCATTACTTGCTCAGTTTTGGGCTCCCTCACACATATTTAAAGAGAAGACAAAATGATTTTTGTAATGAGTTTTAAACGCTTTGGGTTTATTCTTGCTCTAATAGTAATAAACATTCTCTCGATTCTTCCTTTATTTTCTTTTGATACAGCTACCGTTGACCTTACCCAGACTATATACAATGCAAGAGAAATATTAGCTGGAAGGGTTCCATATCTTGACATAGTTACCCACCATTTTATCGGATATCTTTTACCTTTCGTTGTGGTAAATCTTTTTTTTGACCTGACACCTCCGGTTTTATGGAGTATGTGCCTTGTCTTTAATCTCATAAACGCACTTCTTATCTATAAATCAGTTAAATTAATATCTACTGTAAGAGCGGCCCAAATAAGTGCTCTGGCTACTGTTACTCTTGGATGGTTTTGGGGTTGGCACGGCATGACCTTTAACCTGCAATCATATCTTCTTCCAGTATTAAATCTTGTAATTTATTATACCCTGCACGCCTGCATTTTCAGCTCTAGGCGCAGTAGCCTCATAGCTTCTTTATTTTTTGGTTTCTTACTAATCGCAGATCAACGAATGTTAGTATTTTCACCATTACTATTAATTCCAGTTTGGCAAAATACCTGCTTGCGTGAAGCAGGAACAATCTGTTCCTTGGTTTTAGCTTATTTACTAATACCGTTTCTTGGTTTGATACTACTTTGGCACTTCGATGCACTAGGTAGTTTCTTTGAGCATACCATTAGATATCCACTTCAGTTTCGAAATTGTAAAAATCCCTACATGATGGAGATGATAAAAAATCTCCTCTCCTGGGGAGTGGCATCAGAAAGAGCCCCAATAGGTATTGCTTCGTTAGGACTGATACTTACCCTAATGTATGATAATAGAATTTGGTTAAAAATGTTCATTATTTTTGGTCTTTTGGGCGCACTCTCATATGCAGTCCTTGGTGGCAGAGATTACGCTAACTACCTTTTGCTCTTTGCTCCCTTTACTTTAATACTTATCGCACTTGCTGAGCAATTTATAAGATCGCATTTTTCAGTTTTCACTATACCCTTTAATGTCTTTCTTTACTTCTTAATTGTTCAAACAGGCTCAGTCTCAGCAATTTACTATTTTAAAACTGGTCATATACTTTATCCTTTTGATAAACGCGCTATCAGCGACACCGTAAAATTTATAAAAGAAAATAGGAAATCAAATGAAGATATTTTAGTATGGGGTTATGCGCCATCAATCTATAATTTAACGGAGACACTTTCTCCGTTTAAAGATGTAGGGCTACTGTCAGTAACTGGAGCAAATTTTTTCAGCCAGGAGTCGAGCCAACAATGTTATTTACCACAACTATCGGATGAATTTAGACAACTATTACAGGAGAATGCTCCTAAATTTTTTATTCGCTTTGAAATTCTAGGAAGGAAATGTGAAGAATTTTCTACTTTATGTCCACCTCCAAATACCGACTTTAGTAGAACATTTCCATTAATAAACTTTGATTACGATAAAGTGTCACATTTAAATTTTATCAAAGATATTATCGATCAAAACTATACTCTAACCGCCACTTATGATTATTCCCTTGAAAAAGTTAGAATTTACGTTAAAAATTAATCTACTATCTCGAATTTTATGTCTTCTCTTTATTTTAAATTATCCTTGAATATACAGTTTCTCCATTCTCAATATTTTCTGAATTTTTTGAGCCATCAAGAAAATGAAAGGTTATCTTAAAACTCTTAGCAAATGTATTTCCTGGAGTTTTAAACCTAGCCACTCCACTTCCATCAAGTTCTTTCCATTCTGGGAGTGCTGTTGCTAAAACTTTTCCATCAAGATCCACGATATCGACTCTGCTTATTTTGTCGCTTAATCTTAGCGGAAGATGAACAAGAGCATTCCCATCCCGTTCAGAGAAAGGCTTATATCCAATCTCATTTTTTTTAAAGACAACTTCTGAACCATTTGGGACTGTTGTTGGCTTATCATTCTCGACTGGTTTTTTCTCTAGAACTTGAGGTGCAGCACTTGGAGCTACTTCTTTACGCGCTTCTGAATATGCAACTTTTCTGAGCATTTCAGAAGTTTTCTCATATGTTCTTCCATTATCTTTCGCGAAATTGAATCCTTCCTTTATCTGCTTTATTTCCTTTGAGGATGCCGCAGTATTGTCGGAAATCTTTGAAATAACTTTATCAAGATAGGTAGTTTTTGGATCGACAGCGGTCTTATCCACAAACTTAATCTGTTTTGATCCTAAACGGTCTTCGCGTTTATCGACCTGAGCCATGCCAAGAGATTTCTCGGTAATCTTCTTTGCTTGCTCTTTGGTTATTTTGCCATTCTTAACCATAGTGTTCAGCTTATTCTCTAACGCATGAAATATTGGCTTAGCATCTCCAGTTTCCTTTAATTTTTTAAAACCACTTGGAAGATTCTCTAAAACATTTGATGCAAGCTTAGGATCGATCGCCTTAAGCTCTCCAATTACGAACGCCGCATAAAGCTGCTCTTCACTTACCGTTGCTTTATTGGTATTTAAATTTTTAACTTTACTTGGAGCAACGACTTCTAATACTTGAGTTAGATCTTTTTCAAATGAATCTTTATTAAAAGCATTTGCACTATTTAAAGTAGTAGAATTAACGCTGGATTGAACTGTTTGTGACATACACTTTACCTCTAATTAATTAGCAAGCTTTCTAATTACGCCCATAATTGTGTCATGCATTGATTTGGCCATTGTAGCAAAAAGTTCAAAAATCCTCTCTTTCTGTTGATATTCAATTGTATTTTTTTGAATATCAGCTTCATTGCCTTGACTAAAAGCTGTAAATAAATCGCTTTTTGCTTTAGCCATATCTTCCCCAACTTTTTTAGCAGTATTAGTCCATTCTGCCATATCACTGCCTTGTGCGTTGTATGAGGAAGCCATCGAGGTTGGAAAATCTACTCCTGACATAACTATTCCTTTCAAAGTATTAACTATTAATTCGGGACAATTTTTTGCCCCTATAAATACAATCGTTTCCTTTTTTTTAAAGTTGCGTGTACATTTAAACTAAATTTTGTTTTTATTACTAAGCCTATGATCTCACCGATCCGCCTCTTCAATACTTTATCCCGTCAGGTAGAATCCCTTAAAACCAACGAGCCTGGGAAAGTTAAACTTTATTGCTGCGGCCCAACGGTTTATGACTATCAACACATTGGCAACATGCGCACCTATATCTTCGAAGACATCTTGGTAAGAACATTGAGATACGCTGGCTACGAAGTAAATCATGTCATGAATATTACAGACGTAGGCCACTTAGTATCAGATGCTGATACTGGTGAAGATAAAATACTTGTGGCAGCAAAACGGGAAAAGAAATCATCTTTAGAAATTGCCGCTTTTTATACAAAGATTTTTTTTGATGACTGTGAAAAATTGCATGTAAAACGCCCAGACATTGTTTGCAAAGCCACGGAACATATACAGGAAATGATTGAGCTTATTAAAAAGCTAGAGACTCGTGGCATAACATATGTCGCTGGCGGCAACGTATACTATGACGTATCTAAATTTCCATCATATGGTCGACTGGCTAAGCTCGATCTTGAAAAATTAAAAGCTGGTGCTCGGATTGAAGTAGATTCAAATAAAAAAAATTCACTCGATTTTGTGCTCTGGTTTACAAAATCAAAATTCGATAACCAGGAACTTCAGTGGGACTCCCCTTGGGGCCGAGGATATCCAGGCTGGCATATCGAATGTAGCGCTATGAGCATAAAATATCTTGGCGAAGCCTTCGATATTCATTGCGGAGGAATTGATCATATACCAGTGCATCATACAAATGAGATTGCCCAATCTGAAGGCGCAACAGGAAAACCTTGGGTGAATGTCTGGATGCATGGCGAATTTCTAGTTGTAAACAAAGAAAAGATGTCAAAATCAAAGGGCGGATTTATCACCCTTCAAACTGTAATAGATAAAGGCATAGATCCCTTAGCTTATCGAATAATGTGTCTCACCGGACATTATCGTGGACAATTATCATTCACAGAAGAAACTTTGCAAAATGCTGCTAATACATTGAAGAAATTAAAAGCTTTAATTCTATCTCTTAAAGCTGAATCTTCAGTAGTATCTGAGACACCAAAGGCTTCTTATCTTGAGGAATTTGAGCAAGCTATATTTGATGATCTGAATCTCCCTAAAGCCTTCGCGTCTGTTTGGGCTGCGTTAGGAGACTCCTCTTTGAAAGGAGCTCAAAAACTTGCGATCCTATATAAAATGGATCAGGTTTTGGGACTTGGTTTTGATTCTTGGAAAGAAGAGTCTCTTGATTTACCACCAGAAGTGCAAACGCTTATCTCTGCAAGAGACACTGCTCGTAAGAATAAAGATTGGAAAGAATCGGATAGACTGCGAGATGAGATTACCAAACTCGGTTATTCAGTATTAGATTCTAAAATAAAATAGGGACGGAGCCCAATTATTTATAAATAATTGGGCTCCGTCCCTATTTTATTTCTGCAGGCTCCTAAAATCTACTTTTTTGACAATGGAGTGCTTCGTGCTCTAACAGGAGAACTCCGAAGTGAACTAAGCGAAGGTTCATTAAGATATGGAGTTATGTTTGAGAACTTAATTGTTAATGAAATTATACGTCAAATTTCTATTTCAAAAAGTGACTACAAGCTCTATTCATTTAGAACCAAGACAGGTCAGGAGATCGATTTAATACTTCAAAAAGGGCCTTTTGAGCCACCTATAGGAGTCGAAATCAAATCAGCCATTGTACCAACCGCAAAAGATGTTTCAACACTCAATTATTTAAAAAAAGAGAATCCCAAAGCAAGACTAGTTGTATTGTGTAGATGTAACGAACCCTACAAAGATGAGGATATCGAGTTTTTTCCATATCAAAGCGGGATACAGCGCATAATAAATAATAATTAGTGATACTAACTCTTTTTCACGAGTTGCCTAGCTAATAAGATAGAACAGGAGAAAAAGAGTAACGGTCACTAATTATTTACTTTATTAAAAGCATCAAGTAGATCTTCAGCAATCAAATCCGGCAAAACGTCATAAATCTCGTCTTTTCCAGCTTTTCCAGTTTTAACCAAAATTGTCTTACAGCCTGCATTTTTACCTGCCAAAATATCCGAGGTTGTATCTCCAATAACAAAACTCTTGCTTAGATCCACATTCATCTCTTCCTTTGCACGAAGCAACATCCCAATGGCTGGCTTTCTGCAATCACAAATGTCAGCTTTAGTATGCGGACAATAATAAATCTTACTGATTTTAATTTCAGCTTTTCCAGCAATTTCTAAAAACCTAGCATTAACTTTAAAGAGATCGCCTCTCTCATAGTAACCAAAGCCGATGCCTGGCTGATTAGTAATTACAATAATCTTGAATCCTGAATCTTGAAATTTCTTAAGGCCTTCAACAACTCCAGGCAAGATTTCAAACTTTTCTGGATCACAAAGATAATCTACTTCTTTATTAATTGTTCCGTCTCGATCTACAAAAACAGCTTTACATACAGCATCTTTAGTTTTTTTAGGTTCTGCTGTTATGACACTTAAAGCATAAACTTCTAATATTTTTTCTATGATCGAGGTGCTCGATTTTCCTCTACTAAATGGAATAAAGAGAACCTTTCCTCCGTAACTTTCGACCAAGGAAGCTGAACTTAATTTACTTCGATCATAATCACCGGCTTTTATGTAAAGATCCGGTTTTAGTTCTTCAATATTTTTATTGTTGTTTGTCTCAGAGAATAGAAAAATAAAATCGACCGAGGCTAGACCTGAAATCACTGCGCACCTATCGGTTTCGGAAACTATCGGACGCTTATCGCCTTTATTCTCTTTTACAGAAGCATCTGAATTAATTCCAACAATTAATATATCACATTCAGATTTAGATTTTTCTAGATAATCAACATGTCCAGAATGAAGTAAATCAAACACACCGGAAGTGAAACCAACTTTCTTTTTTTGCTTCTGCAGATCTAAAAGTATTTTTTTTAACTCATCCCGAGTTTTGATCTTATTTGTTGCCATTAGAACTCTCCATGGCTTTTATTCTCTCCGAAAGAGTAGGATGAGAATAATGAAAGAAACTATATAATGGATGAGGTGTAAAATTTGCTAGGCTCTCTTTAGATAATTTTATAAGAGCTGCCTTTAATGTTTCAAAATTTCCCATGATCTTGGCTGCAAATCTATCAGCTTCATATTCATGTTTTCTTGAAAGAGAAGCAAAAAGTGGCCCCAACCAAAATGTTATTGGTGCACTAGCAAAAGAAAAAATTGCCAAGCCCGCATGATTTGAGTTGCTTTCAAATCCAAAGGCTTCAAAAAACGGCATATAATTCATCATTATGGAGATAAAAAAGAAGGTAATAAAAAGCATAACTAAGGAAAGTGCCAATCCTTTTTTCATATGTCCCAGTTTTTCATGCCCAATCTCATGAGCCAGGACAGAAAGGATCTGAGATTCGGAAAGGGCTTTTATTAAAGTATCAAAAAGGACAATTCTTTTTATTTTACCAAATCCTGTAAAATAAGCATTCGCATGTTTTGAGCGTTTACTTCCGTCCATGATAAAGATGCCTTCGGCCTTAAAATCACCTAGTTTGGCCACAGATAGAATTTTTTCTTTTAAACCATCATCTGAAAGTGGAGTAAACTTATTAAACAAAGGAGCTAAAAGAATTGGATAAACAAATACTAAGGTAAGTTGAATTGTTGCTACAAAGATAAATGCCCAAACCCACCACAAATCTCCAGTCGCTGACATAAACCAAAAAAGTCCCGATAAAAGTAATGAAAATAAAATACCACTAATAATCAAGGATTTAATCTGATCAAAAATCCAAGTTTTAAATGTCATGGTATTAAAGCCAAACTTCTCTTCTAAAACAAAAGTAGAATATAGAGCCGCCGGAATTCCTAAAACATAAAAAACTAAGCTTAATGAGAGAAAATATAGAACTCCTCTGAGTGATCCTTCGAAACCATAATTATGAATCAACGAATCCCACCAACCGAGACCACCTAAGACAATGATTGGGAAAATAATGATTGTATCAACTACTTTCATAAACATACCAAACTTCAATTTAGCACGGGAATATTCTGTAGATTTTCGATAAGTGTCTTCGTCAATCTCGCCTCGAAGGTATTCTGGAATTTTTTTAGAATTGATAGAAATAAAATTTAAATTTATGAAATCTAAATAGAGTGAAAATAAAAACTCGACTATGAAGAAAACTATAAAAATAGTTAATATTATTTGGGCATTCATTAATAGAAAGATAGGATAAAAATCTTACTAGAGCCAGTATTCCTTCTACCAGCCGAATAAAAAGCGTTTAACCTTATACCATATAGACTGGCGTGATCTAATCATCTGCGAAACAGGTCTTAAAATTTCTGGTCTATCAAAAGAACTTAAAGATGGATCTCTATTTCGCATCGGAACGCCGAAAGTTTCACGAGTATTGCCTCCAGTTGTTTTCCTCTGTCTGGCTTTAACCTCAGGCTCCGATAATGGTGCTCCCCACCAATTACAAACCGTCTTTTCTTTACCAAATCGATCGTCCCAACTCTTTACACCATCGGGCAAAAGTTGGTCGTAGATAGAACGTCCCTTTTCATCCACAAGTGCTGTGTAGGCCAAAGTTATAATCTCAAAATCGACTTCGGCTTTATGTTTTTCATCTATTAATCCTAAGCCACTTTCTAAAAGCTGCTTATATTTTAGGGATAATTTTGCATAAGACTCCTCTATCTCATCAACAGAAGCTGACGAAGTAACTCCCAACATGCTGTAATAATTAGATAAATCTGATTCGCGCATAAAACACTACTATCCCTCAGTTTGTTATATCGTCTAAGGGAGGGGATGGCTTGAGGGGATTTATAGGGGTAGAAAGCTATTCTAAATGTTTTACCCTACAGTGAATATTTAATAATATTACTCAATATGAAATATGCTTTTTACTTATTTTCATCAACGTCTTCCACTTTAGTCAAGACTTTCGTCTAATTAAATCCATCATTTATATTAGCAAATAATAAGTTTCTTCGCATAATAAAAACAATATTTCAAACATTGAAAATGGGAGATTCTTTAAAATACATACCGAAACTAAAGAGATCCTTGTTTTTACTAAAAAATAATTCTTCTCAATCAATGCGCTTAAGATGAACAATAAAGCTACAACACTCTTTTTGCTTCTTTTACTACCAATCTGCATCATTGCTTATCTACCTTGGATTAATTGTCCTTATCCAAGCGAAGACCTTTCTCAAACAATTTACCAAGCAAAAAAATTAGCTTTGGGATTTACACCTCATAAAGATATTTATTCACACCATATTCTAGGTTACTTAATTCCGTTTGCTTTACTAGATTACTTAATTGGACTTACACCTTTTACAATTAGAATCCTGACAATTATAAGCCAATATTTTTTCGGACTGGCTACTTTTTTTGCTGTGAGAACAATTTTTTCTAGATCTACTGCTCTATTGACAGCATTTTTCAGTGTCAGTATCGGATGGTTTCTCACTTGGGCGGGCAGTACATATAATTTGCAGTCTTATTTCCTACCTTTATACATGATCTTTCTTACTTATATTTTTAAATGCCTGCGATCCGGTTTTGTAAAAGATCTATTTATCGGATCTTTTATATGGGGACTCTTAATTATTCTCGATCAACGCCTATTATTAACTGGGCCAATCTTATTAATACCGTTCCTTACAAATCAAAACTTTAGATCATTAAAAAATTTCTCTATAGTAATTTTTTTAAGTTTACTGCCATTATCTCTTTTTTGTACTTGGATAACCTTAAAAGGTGGAAGTAATGATCTATTCGAACAAACTATACTATTCCCTTTTATGTACAGAAACTCCGGCGGACCAAGCAATTTTACTTTTTTTAATAGACTCATTTCGTATGCAGGTTCTAGTCAACCTCTCCTATGTTTGCTTGCTCTTTTTGGACTAATCATCTGTTTCGTTAAAGAAAGAATTTCAGGCATTTGCGCTGTCATACTTACCACCTTTATCTCAGGACTTGCTTATATCTTTATCAGCGGCCGAGATTATCCTCATTACCTCATTATCTTTTCACCATTTATAATGCTTACTTTGGCTTATCTAATCTCAGAATTAGAAAATCTATCTTTATTTAAAAAATTCTCAAGTAGCTTTATTTTAAGTTTTTTTTGCTTTACGTACGTTATCTTCTCTTGTGTGCCTTTTTTGATCGATAAAGATAAGCCGTACAATCCTAATGTAAAAATAAAAGATGAAATTTCCCAAACTATAAAATCGCATTCAACTACCCATGATGAGATCTTAGTTTGGGGAGGATATGGAATTTCGATCTATCTTTTAGGAGAAAGATTCACCTCATTTAGGGATGTTTCTTTAAACACAATTTCAGGCTCAAATATTTATTCAAAACGGAAAGAAGATCAGGGTATTGTTTTCAGTATGGAGAATGAATTTAAGGAATACCTAAATAAAACTCCGCCAAAATTAATTATTGATTATTTACCCACAGCAAATTGTTACCAAGCTGGCTGCTTGGATTGCACTCCAGAAACAGACTATATGGATTTGGAAACGGTGCAACATTTCGAATATATAAAAAATATTATCTCATCTAAATATCAAAAAATTGCCGATCTTAACTCTCCGTATGATCGAGCTAAAATATATTTATTAATTAGATAAGTATTTCTAACTCCACCGACTTATAACTCGACGGCTTTCTAACTTTCTTCCTGGCATCTTTGCCAACTGCATAAAGATCAGAGCCAACCTTTACAACATCTACTGTCTGTACCTCTGTTGGCCATTTAATTCCCTTACCACAATCCCATTTACTTGGATCCAGGAGACCTTCTTTAAACCCAGATCCTAATTTTACAAATTTCTCTAAATTATTATCGCTTACAAGCTCAAAGGCTTCTTCAAGCGGCACTCCAAAACAAAGGGCATTCCAGTACATGGTATAAGCTACATCCGCTAAGCCATCAATTACTTCAATTTTGTCAGGATTCTCAGCATGAGTTTCGTACTTAATTGCTTCAGGATCTGTAATCCTCTGACCAGCAATAGTAGGAGTCACGCCAAGTCCCTTGATAATATATTCAAGAACTTCTGATAATAGAAGTTGAGCACCCAGCACTCTCTTGCCTGGATCCCCGTCATTTAAATCTGTTGCAACCTCTTGTCCAGCAAGCTGCATAAATATTTTCACTTTATCTGATTTCATTGGGACACCCTTAATTTCTTATTTTGGGTTATACCCAAGATACTCCTTAGAAGATAGTGTCTGAACTATCAGGATAAAGGATGAAAATTATTATTTATAAAAATCTGCTGCAAGTTAGCCTCACCCTTGTCGCTATATTTCTCATAAGCACTTACTACCCATCGAACTTTGGAACTATTGATTTTATGCAGTATTGGGCTGCTGCGAATCTATTTCTTGCTCAAGCCAACCCTTACGATAGTGTGGCTCTTTACAATCTAGAGAAATCGACATCTCCGTGGCATTTGATGAATGGATTTCCAATCATAATGTGGAATCCCCCTTTTATATTTCCATTTATTGTTCCTTTTGCATTATTTAGTTTTGAATTTGCGAGTAAGTTTTGGATCTTAGTTTCTCTTATTTTTTTCGCTTTGGGCATAAACAACATTTTAGAAACTCTGAAAAGAAAACCTTCTCCATTCACAACCTGTGTGTTGGCATTAACTTTCTATCCCATTTATGACTCTATCTATTGGGGACAAATATCTCCGCTTCTGCTACTATCTCTTTCTGCGGCGCTGATTACTTTTAGTCGAGGCAAGACATTTATCGCGGGGATTCTTCTTTGCGCTACACTTATTAAACCCCACCTTTTGTATCTATACTATTTCTCACTTATATTAAATTTTGGTAGTGCAAAAAACAGAACTTATATCTTTGGATTTATAACTGGTGGGATCACCTTAATTGGAATCTCATTATTTATAGAGCCTCATATAATCAATAATTACTTTGCACTACTTTCTCAACCTCCAACTTATTGGCACACCCCAACTCTGGGAAGTTGGCTGCAATATTTATCTGGTAACAATTCATTCTTTATAAGATCTAGTCCCTCTATCTTTGCGGTTGTATTTTTATTCTCTGTAAAATTTTTCTCGCCCAGCCTAGCTAAATTATTTTCAGATCCGAGAATTCTAATCCCTCTCTCACTTTTCACTTCGCCATATGGCTGGATCTATGATCAAGTCTTATTAATTCCCTCTTTGATTTTCCTTGCCCCTACTTCTAAGGATAGATTCTCAAGAAATGTCTTCTATGCGACGGTCTTCGTAAATTTATTATGCTTTATACCATTCTCAAATTCTGAAAGTGCAAATGTTTGGTATCCTTTTGCAATTTTTATTCTCTGTTTTATCAAATTACAAACTAAGAATATCTCGAATACTATCTACGACTAAATCTTAATTACATATATTTTCAGCATTTTTGTGCATATATCGTAAGTCCAAAAAGAACATTCCGAAAGAAAATCTTTTATTGGACTTACGATTCCCCGGCGGGATGATTAATAGTTATCTCAATTAAATGTTTTAAGTGAACCGAAGGTTTACATCAGAAAAGTATTCGGAAATTACTTATTGGGATAACTATAGTAACTTTCAAAAGTCTTTGCCGAAAAGAAAAGGCTTTAGAAAGTTACTATCCCCCGGAGGGATAATAAATAGTGTTTTTCATTTTCAAAAATTATAACTAACCCGAAGGGTTAACAAG